>CEUD01040302.1_pt1 | contig 60355 bp, 60 predicted proteins | sample 356481 | NCBI WGS metagenome assembly CEUD01 (sample SAMEA2623314, study PRJEB7988) | marine metagenome | isolation source: saline water (ENVO:00002010), including | reverse complement strand
TTCTTGGTCGCTTTTTTAGCGACTTTCTTTTTTGCAGCTTTTTTCTTTGTCGCTTTTTTAGCTACTTTCTTTTTTGCAGCTTTTTTCTTTGTCGCTTTTTTGGCTACTTTCTTTTTTGCAGCTTTTTTCTTTGTTGTTTTCTTAGCAACTTTTTTCTTTGTTACTTTTTTGGATGCCTTCTTTTTAGAAGACTTACTTGTCGATTTTTTTGCTACTTTTTTCTTAGTTGCTTTTTTCTTCGCCACGTCTGATATCCTTTTTAAAATTTTAAACATATTTCTACCTAACTATATAATTTATAGCTCCAATTATACAACCATTTTAAGGCATTTCTAGTGGCTAATCCTAGAGAAATCATTACCTGGATCAGTCATTAATGGGTTCTGGTAGATCCCAGCATTTCCTGGGTCAATAGTAGTAATTCCTTTCGTACTATTTCCCTCTGAAAAGATAGTAAAGTTCTCTGTAGCATAAAAACTTTCATCCCTTTGGGAGATAGACTTTAATGTGATAAATTTTGTTGAATAAAAATTTCGCGCCTTGTTGGTGGTCTTACCATTCAAAGTATTGGTCCATGTTCCATCGGCTGAACCGTCATTCATTTCAGTTGGACGATATGCACTAAAAAGTGCGTCACGAGTATTGGCATTATCGGGCTCAACATAGACCTCTGTGTAATACTGTTTTTTTATATCATCGAGACCTGTCCAGCGACTGCTTAACATTGATGTGAGCATGTCTTCTGGTTTACAACCAGTGGAATTAACAAGTCCATTTTTATTCCCAAGATAAAACCAAATAAATTTTCCTGTCAGAGAAAGGCAACCTGGTTGTTCATTGGCAACAGCTGCTCCGTTGGGAGCACTGGTTAAGAGGCCAATATCAAAATTACTAATTAATTGAGCAGCCTCTGCACCAATATCTCCACCAGTTCTAGAAGATGTATTGCTGGCAGAAATATTATAGGCAGCTATATTCATTGCACTTCTGTACTTTCTAATAGCAGGAGTTTGCAATTCTAAGAAGGTATCAATCGCATTAACAACATCTGCTTCATTGGTATATAAACTATCTGGAGCAGAGCTAAATAAAGGGGCATAGATATTTAATTCCCATGCATTTCCAATATCAGGTAAGCTTGTAACAGAACCAGCTGCAGGCTTTGTGATAATTCCATATGAGTCGACACCCTTTTCCTTATTTAGGGTCTCAGGAGTAGGAACTAGGTAATGATGAATATCATAGAGAGTAGGAGCACGACTTCTAAAAACCCCTGATAAGATCTCATCTCGACTAATATTTGGAGTATCTACATTGGGTAATCTCTCTCTTAACTTATTAAAGATTGCACCATTATAAAGGCCGGCTTTTACAGTAAGTGGATTGGCTCCATTAATTTCTTGAATGGCAGTGTCAGCAGTATAAGAGGCCATATCATTTGGATCTGTTCCCGGAAAATCATAAGGAATATTTGGAATAACAAAGAAGATATCAGAGTCAACTTTTCCCCCGATTCTTTCACTATCATCTTTTGCAAAGTAATCACCTAAAGATGGATCTCTTGCTGGAATTGGTACGCCCGGAGCATAGAGGACAGAAGCGATATCTAAATTATTTCCAAAACGATCAACGACGGTATCAGATCTAATTCTTGAAAGGTAGGCAGATGACTTTCTGGCGGCACCTTGATCTTGTTTTCTCGCCGTTAAATAATCCCCTTGGCTCATATCAAAGAGCATTGGACCAATTCTTCCACCAAAAGGCTTAGCTGCTGCAAAGGCAGTTAATTTAATGGGACTATCAAAAGGTGAAAAGCGTCCGATAAATTGAGTTTGACCTTTTACTGCGTAATAAGTCATTACAGCTGGATTTTTTACAAAACCAATTGGGTAACCTGGTACAGGCATGGCCACTTTAGTTGAAACACATTCTGCAGTATTTTCTGCAGTGACCCCTGCCACTTGAAAAGCACCAACTTCTCTGGTTCCATCCGGATTCATACGACCAGTGGTATTCGGAGCAAGCATGGTAAAAAAAGTTGTAAAGTTTAAGTACTGTAATTTTAAATCAAGATAATGTTTTTGCACGTTTAAATTTGAGGGCATTAACATTCTTGAAGGAGAGTATAATTCATTAATAGGAAATGGAGTTGGCTCTAACTCGCGAAGAGTAAAATTACACTTAAATTCATCCGCTGATGAAGTACAGTCTGATGAGCCCAAGTTTCTAAAGCCAGACATAAAGGCCTTATAAATTCTTTCATTACTAGGAGTTGCATCTGCATTAACCAGACTATCAATCTGTCCATCACTACAATCGACGCCACCGCCACCAATACAGACTCCACCTTTATAAGGAGGTTTATTAACTTGTTGTTCAAGGTTTCTAATTCTTAGTGCCAACTCTAAAGCAGCTGGATAAGCACCTGGACGATTAGTTGTCACATCTGGTGCATCTTCAATAATTGTTCCAATAGATTGTCCACTATTATCTAAGACGTTAAAGGCCCAGATAAAATTAGTCATAAAGTTTAGACTCGTTCTAATTGCACAGTCTTTTGCTTTTTCAGCTGAGAGAGAATCGACAAAAGTATCCATCGTTTCTTCCAGACCAAGAACATCTGTTCTCGCAAATCTTGGTAGACCAGGAACCATTGCTTTTTTACAAGAAGTCACATTCCCCGAAGCTTGAAAGTCCACACAAACAGAAGGGATATTATAATAATCTGAAACGGTATCAGTTCCTGATGTATAAGGTTCCATTCTTAAATCGGTAGTTGAGCCTGCACCATTAACAACTGCATCGATAGTAATATTTCCAAGAACGTAGTATTTAAACATCCACTCTTTATAAATATTTCTCATTTCCCAATTAAGGTAGGCGATATTAGTTAATTGTCTTGCTTGCACACTGGCACCAGCATATGCAGAGGCATCCACTGCGTTTTGCAAATTCATTTTTGCTTTTACAAAAACACCAATATTCACAATAAAGGCAATAAAAGTTATTAAAACTAAGACTGTTGTCGCAAAAAATATGGAAATTTGACCTTTCTGATTCTTAAACATCATTCTACTTACGGCACCAGTTTTAATTCGGTGCGAAATGCCACCCCTTAGATAGGGTCATTTTAGCAAAATTCCCTACAGTTGGGCAAACTAAGTCTTTGATATTACTTTATATTAGTACTCGGGTATTTGGTATGGTTCTTGAAACATATAATACATCTACAGGGTGCCGATCTGTGGATGTAGGACGTATGTGAAACTCGGCAGGCCTCTCTAAGTCATATCTGATTCACTTCAAAATCAAATCACCCCTGGGACATGCAGATGTCCCGGAGGCCTTTTTTACTCACTACAAACGCATTTTTAAATATGAAATAATATAGGTAATAAGGAGGCAGTGAAAGATGGATTTCGCTCAAAAAAGATTTTTTAAAGTTAAAAATCCTAGTCAACATTTTCTATGTGCACTTTGTAGTACACCGAGGCAAATGAAGTATAAACGAAATTTATCTATTACAAATTATCTTCAATTAACTTTACTTGGAGGATCACTGACTTATTTCTTATACCCATTATTTGGTGCCAAGACTTTATTTCTAACTTTTATCCTTTGGATGGTAGTTGAGGTGGCAAATAAAATCCTTTATCGCAATGAGCTTCCTTGTCCATATTGTGGATTTGATGCAACTTGGTATCGAAGAGATGTTAAGGTGGCAAAAAAGAAGGTTCAGGACTTTTGGAATGAGCGAAACCCACAAGCACCAGCAGAGGAAAACTCAGAGCCAATGCAAGTAAATAATTCTAATTTAAATGCCGGAAAGCCCGCTATTAATGACGAATTAAGCGCATCTTAATTTTATACGTCACATTATTTCTTTAATATTCTAGAGCCTTATGATATTGAGCTTTAACTACTTATTTGTAAAAGGGAATTGGAATAAAGTTGAGAAATCGACTTTAATTTTGATGAAATTTGTCATAGGTTAACAGTATACATAAGGAGAGAACATGAGTGTTAATAAAGTCATTATTCTTGGACGTTTAGGTCAAGATCCAGAATTAAAATACACACCATCAGGTGCTGCAGTTTGTAACTTTTCATTAGCTACATCTGAAACTTGGAATGATAAAGCAAGTGGTCAAAAACAAGAAAAAACTGAATGGCATAGAATTGTTGTTTGGGGAAAACTTGCAGAACTTTGTAATCAATATCTATCTAAAGGTCGCCAAGCATTCGTTGAAGGAAAAATTCAAACTCGTTCTTGGGAAGATAAAGACGGAAACAAAAGATATACAACTGAAATTTCTGCTCAGACTGTTCAATTCATTGGTGGTCAAGCTGGAGCTTCTAACTACGATATGCAATCGAATGATGCTAATATGAACCAAGCACCATCTTCATCAAACCAAGATTATAATGTTTCAACTGATGCTAATTTTGCTTCAGATGATATACCATTTTAGTTAAATAATTTTTAATAATCTTATAATATTAAGGGCACAAATTGTGCCCTTTTCTTTTTCCTAAAAAACAATCTTTTGTCATGCTATAATCAAGTCTCATAGGAGAATTGAAGTTTGAGCGAAAGAAGTTTTTTTTCCATAAGCTATGATTTAATTATATGGGGTAGGCGACTACCTTACGATCTCTATGTGAATTCTTCCTCCCTAGAAAATAAACAAAAATTCGTCAGACTCTTTAAAAGAGATAATGTTCTCAGTGTTGATGAGTTACATGACTTTAAGAAAAAGTATCATCAATTATACTGTGCTGAAGATCAACGAACACTTTATATGAAAAGTTTAATTCAAAGTGATAATGTCAGTGATATTGAAGCGACAAACTTTATTAAAGACTCTGCAATTAAATATCTCCACCAAGTTTTTGATGAGTCAAAAGAGTTTAGTACAGAAGTTCTCGTTGAAACAATTAAAGGGTGTCGAGATGCTGTAGAAGGTATGATTGATGTTCTCGATGATTATAATATTGATAGTCTTAGAGGATTAATTGGAAGTCTGAGTACACATGATTTTTATACCTATGATCACTCTATCAACGTAAGTATGTACTGTATTCAAATTCTAAGAGCTGCCAAGCCCAACGCAACTAAAGAGGAATTAACTCATGCTGGACTCGGTGGTCTTTTACACGATCTTGGAAAAGTTAAGATACCCACTAATATTTTAAATAGCCCCGGTGGATTAAATGATGATGAGTATGAAATTATTAAAACTCATCCCCAGTTAGGACTTCACTTACTCTTGGATAATCAGGATGAAATCGGTGATGAGATTGATGTCGAAATTATTGCTAGGGTGATTGCTGAGCATCATGAGAATTGGAATGGAAAAGGTTATCCAACTGGTCTTAAAGAAAATGAAATACATATTCTTTCACGTATTTGTACCATTGCCGACTTCTTTGATGCAATTACCACAAAGCGTTCTTATAATGAAGTGCTTACCATTTCACAGGCCATTGATGTGATGGAGCGCTTTAGTGGAGTCAAGCTTGACCCAAAACTCTTTGCTCTTTTTGCGAAACATGTTACTCATAGCAAATTAGAAACAAGCAAGATGTTAAAACTTAGTGATGCTTTTGACCCTACTTTACCTTTTGAAAAGTTACCTTTAGAAGAACTCGATAGAATCTTTGAAAAGGAAGATTTTGGAAAGATTAAAGTTTTAGATGAAAAAGATCCAAAGGAAAAAAAGAAAGGCAAAAATGAAAATAAATGATGATCAGTTTATCAAGGCCTATGAACTCATTCAAAAACACTTAGTAAAAACTCCTTTAGTAAAAAATGACTACCTCTCTCAAAAGTACAAAGCAAATATCTATTTAAAATTAGAAAACTTGCAACCAATTGGTTCTTTTAAACTAAGAGGTGCCTTAAATAAAATAGCCTCATTAACTGATGAAGAAAAAGCAAGTGGAGTCGTTGCTGTTAGTGCAGGTAACCATGCACAAGGGGTTGCTTGGGCGGCTAAGAAGTTTGGAGTGAGCGCGACAATAATCATGCCTAAGCCTAGTCCGATTGTGAAAATTCTCAATACAGAAGCTCTTGGGGCTAAAGTTATTCTTCAAGGTGAAAATGTTGATGAAAGTTTTGAGTATGTTAAAGAATATCTAAAAGAACATAATGCCACCTATGTCCATCCATTTCATGACCCATTGGTTGTAGCAGGACAAGGAAGTATCGGCTATGAGCTTAAAGAGCAAATTGAAAATATCGATTATATTTTTGCTGCTATCGGTGGTGGAGGATTAGTTGCGGGCTTGGCCACAACTTGTAAAAAGTTTTATCCCAATATTAAAGTCATCGGTACCCAGGCTAAGGGAGCGAACTCGATGGTACGTTCACTGCAGGCTGGAGAAATAGTTCACACAGATAAGGTGATGACTATTGCAGATGGCATAAAGGTTAAGATTCCTAATGAAGAGATGTTTCAATTACTAGATGGTCTAGTGGATGATGTTATTGATATTGATGATAATAAAATTGCCATTTCAATTCTAGAATTAATGGAGCAGGCCCGTGTGATTGCCGAAGGTGCTGGAGCAATTAGTTTGGCGGCCTTTGATGAAATGTATAATAAATCTCCACGTCGCTTTAAGAATAAAGATATTGTCCTCACCATCTGCGGTGGAAATATTGATATTAATTTAGTGGATAGAATTATTGAAAGAGGTTTAATTGAATCTCAAAGAAGAATTAAAGTTGAGTTATTATTAGATGATAAGCCAGGTTCTTTATATCGATTAACAAAGTTAGTGAAAGAGAATAATGGAAATGTTTTAGAGGTCAGGCATGAGAGAAATGCTCCTTATCTAGAGCTGCAAGAGTCAATCGTTGAGGTCACCTTAGAGACAAGAGGACCAGGACATACTGAAGAGATCATGGGCAAAATAGCTAAAGACTTTAAAATCTATAAGAGGTAAGTATGAGTGATCTAAATATCTTAACTAAAATTCCAGAACTTAAATATCGTGAACCAGCTATCGAAGTGAATGCTGAAGAATTTAGAAAGGTTATTGCTTCGAGAAGAAGTGTGCGCGTTTTTACAGATAAAAAAATTCCAGAAGAAGTTATTCAAAATTGTATAGACGATGCTTTACTTGCACCAAACTCGTCTAATCTACAAACTTGGAAATTTATTCGAGTAAAGAGCGAAGCTAAGAAAAAAGAATTGGCCAAACTATGCATGAATCAATCTGCAGCAAGAACTGCCAGTGAGCTCATCGTTTGTGCTGTTAATCTTGATCAATGGAAAAAGGTGCAAAAATTAATGTTAGAGTACTTCCTAGAAAATGAGAAAGAAACTGGAGAAAAGACTCCTGAAGGTGCTCTGACTTATTATAAAAAAATTGTTCCGCTTGCCTATGAACAAGGACCACTTGGGATTATTGGAAAAATTAAAAAATTAGTCATAACTCTTAGAGGACTTAAAGGGGAAGTCATTCCTCGCAAACCAACTAATAAAGCTGATATGAGAGTGTGGGCACATAAGTCTTGTGCTCTTGCTTGTGAGAACTTAATGCTTTCTATGCGTGCTCACGGTTTTGATACTTGTCCTATGGAAGGTTTTGATGATGCAAGAGTAGAAGACTTTTTAAAGCTCGGGGCAAATGAAGAAGTGTGTATGATCCTCGCATGTGGTGAAAGAGCAGAGAATGGTGTGTACTCAGAAAGAATCAGAATGGATAAAAGCCTATTTTATCAAGAAATATAAAAAAAGCCTGATACTAGATCAGGCTTAATTCATTTATAAATTTAACTTAAATTATTTTTGTGTTTCAGCTTCAGTCGCTTCTTCTTTTTTAGGAGCAGCTTCTTCAGTTGGAATTGCATTTCCTGCTTCAACATCACTATTTAATGGAGCAGCTACAGGAGCTTCATCATCAAATAAAGACTCATTTGAAGTCTTAGTTTTAAGTGTTGTTAAAATAATAGAATTAACCATAAATGCAATGGCTAAGAATGTAGTTAGTTTTGTGAAAAAGTTACCTTTAGCACTAGAAGTAAAAACTGCTTGTGAAGCACCTTGTCCCATCATCGCACCAGCTTCTGCACCTTTTCCAAATTGTAGTAAAACTGTGATAGTTAAAAGTATACAAATAATAATGTGTAAAATAATTAATCCTGTTAACATTTCAATTCCTTATCTAATTAGAAGTAATTTTTTATCAAAATAGTTTCTATTTGAAAACACTTATTTTGTTGCGTTGCATAGGGCTGCAAAACTTTCGGCCTCTAAGCTCGCTCCACCTACTAAGCCACCATCTATATTTGGTTGAGCTAATAATTCTTTTACATTGGCAGGCTTCACTGAACCACCATAAAGAATAAAGATATCTTGCCCAGCGTCACCATAAGTTGCTTTTAAGAACTTTCTGATTTCAGCATGAACTTCCTCAGCTTGTTCTGGACTAGCAGTTTTACCGGTTCCAATGGCCCATACTGGCTCATAAGCAATAGTTAATTGATTTCCAGTGAACTCAATAGCTTTTTCACCTTTAGTAAGAGCACCTTCAAGTTGAGACATAACAACTTCAATTGTTTTACCGGCTTCTCTCTCTTCTAGTGTTTCACCGATACAAAGAATTACATCTAGGTCTGAACTTAGTGCATTGGCAGTTTTAGCGTTAATCTCTTTATCTGTTTCTCCGTAAATTGTTCTTCTTTCAGAGTGACCAATTAGAGTAAAACCACAACCGAGTTCTTTTAAAGCTTTTGGTGCGAGCTCACCCGTATAGGCTCCGCCCTCATATTCAGAACATGTCTGTGAACCAATTACGATATCAGTTGTACCGATTTTATTTAAACAAGTTGATAAATGCATCGCTTGAGGTGCAATACCTATTTTCATATCGCAAGAGTACTTAACTCCCACCTCATTAAGAGTCTTAAAAAAGGTATCAATCTCGCTAAGAGTTTGATTCATTTTCCAATTTCCTACCATTAAGTACTTTCTTGTCATATTAAACTCCAAATCTTAAGGCCTGAATTCCTGGTAATTCACCTTTTTCAATATATTCTAAGCTTGCACCACCACCGGTAGAGATATGAGAGAACTTATCTGAATGACCAGACTTTTTTACAGCACTTACTGAGTCACCACCACCAACTAAACTGAAAGCTTCAGTGTCTGCGATAAAGTGAGCTAAGCTCATTGTTCCATTTTCGTATTTTGGATTTTCAAATAAACCCATTGGACCATTCCAAAGAATCGTTTTCGCCTCTTTTAAAGCATTAGTGTAAAGATTAAGTGTTGCTTCACCAATATCTAGTCCCATAAAACCAACCTTAATATTAGTATCATTACAAAACTCAGGTTCAGCTTGAAATGACTCTGCGATAACGTGATCAACTGGAAGAAGTATTTTATTTCCCTTATCTGCTTTAAGGATAGATTGAGCTAATTTTACATCATCATCAGAACAAAGTGAGTCTCCAACTTCATGACCTTTTGCTTTAAGAAAAGGGTAGGCCATGGCTCCACCAATAATAAGTTTATTAACGCTTACAATTAACTTTTCAATAGTTTTAATTTTATCGCTAACTTTTGCTCCACCAATAATGGCTACAAATGGCTTGGCCGGAGAGTTAAGTATTTGATCGAGCGCCTTAAGCTCTTTCTTAATTAAAAAACCAGCATAGTTTTGATTAGCAAAAAACTTATTAATTAAATGAACTGAGGCATGCTTTCTGTGAGCTGCTCCAAAAGCATCATTCACATAAACATCACCGTACTGAGCTAACTTAGATGCAAACTCTTCATCATTATCAGTTTCACCTTTATCAAAACGAAGGTTTTCTAAAAGAACTATTTTAGTTTCATTGAGAGTAAGTAATTCTTTAACTCCTGCATCCACTGGAGCATCTGCTAAAATAACCTCTTTACCTAATTGTTCAGCCAGATAAGTGGCTACAGGTTCAAGAGAGAATTTTTCATCTCTTTCACCTTTTGGGCGTCCAAGGTGACTCATAAGAGTTAATTTACTTGCACCACTTTCAAGAATAAATTTAATGGTTGGTAGTGCAAGGTCTATACGTGAGGTATCAGTAATAACACTTGAGTCGTTCTTATCAAGAGGCACATTAAAATCAAAGCGTGCTAATACTTTCTTACCCTTAAAATCTGCTGTATCTATAAACTTCAAAGCCATGAAAGTTCCTTATAAGTTCTCACCAATATAGTTTGCTAAATCAACAACTCTATTAGAGAAACCAACTTCATTATCATACCAAGTTACAATTTTGGCTGTATTCCCAATTACATTTGTTAGAGCAGGATCAAAGATTGAAGAGTTTGGATTACCCATGAAATCAACACTTACTAATTCATCTTTCTCATATCCAAGAACACCTTTTAGTGCTCCGTTAGCAGCTTCTTTCATTGCTGCATTGATCTCTTGCTTGCTAGCAGTTTTCTTTAAGTTAACAGTTAAATCAACCATCGAAACATCTGGAGTTGGAACACGAACTGCATACCCATCTAATTTACCAGCTAGTTCTGGTAGTACTAAACCAACAGCTTTTGCAGCACCAGTTGTAGTCGGAATCATACTCATTGCAGCTGCACGAGCACGTCTTGGATCACTGTGATTACCATCTAAAATATTTTGATCAGATGTATACGCGTGAACAGTTGTCATCATTCCATTTTCAATTCCAAAAGTATCATTAAGAACTTTTGCAACAGGAGCTAAACAATTAGTTGTACAACTTGCATTTGAAACGATGTGATGTTCACTTGCCTTATATTCAGAGTGGTTAATTCCAAAAACAAATGTTCCATCAAGGTCTTTACCAGGAGCACACATGATAACTTTTTTAACAGTTCCATTTAAGTGCTTACCAAGACCAGCTTTATCTTTAAAAATCCCAGTTGCATCAATAACGATATCTACATTTAATGAAGACCAATCAATTTCAGATGGATCTCTTTGAGCAAATACTTTAATTGTAGAGCTTCCAGCAGTGATAGTGTCTCCAGCTAATGAAACTTCACCAGGAAAACGACCATGAAGAGAGTCATATTTTAAAAGTCTTACAAATTGCTCTGGATCTCCAGGATTATTCGCAGCAACAATTTCCAAGTCTTTGAACATTCCTTCTTGCTTTCTTTTTTCAAATTCTCTAATTACTGTACGACCGATACGGCCAAGACCATTGATTGCTAAACGAGTACCCATTAGTTACCACCTTTTGAATTAATTTTTTTCAAGAATATGCCATATATTGGGACCTTTGATAAGTCTAAAACTAGATTTATGTGCGCTTTTAGGTAATAATGACGGTCCAATAGTTAAGGATTTATTATGCAAAGAGTTATGATTAAGGATTTAAGGCCTAAAGAGGAGATTGAATCCAGTTATTTAGTGAAATTTATACAATTAGTCGAAGCTAGAGATGGCAAAGAATACTTAAATATAATCCTTAGCGATGCCAGTGGAGACATTGAAGCTAGAGTATGGAATGAAGCAGCTAACTTAGCTCAGACGATTGATAAAGGACAATTTGTTCAAGTTAAAGGCAAGGCCAATATTTATCAAGGAAAGAAGCAATTTATTATACAGTCGATAGAATCAATTGGTGCAGACGCTGTTGATGAAAAAGACTTTATTCATAGTGCGAAAACAGATGCAGATGAAATGTTCAGCCAACTCTATGCAATCGTTCAAAACCTTGATGATGTGTATATTAAAGATCTTCTGACAATGATTTTAGATGAAAAAGAAATTCAAAGAAGATTAAAATCATGGCAGGCAGGAAAGAGTATTCACCATGCTTATAAAGCGGGCTTACTTGAACATATTTTATCTTGCGTAAACTTATCACTAACTTTAAGTGATCACTATAATGTTAATAAGAACTATGTGGTCGCAGGTGCAATATTACATGATCTCTGTAAGATCTATGAACTTAGTGATGGTTATAATGTGGATTATACCGAAGAAGGAAAACTTGTTGGTCACCTAGTAAAAGGTGTCGAAATCGTAGAAAAGTATTCTTATAAGATTAAAGGTTTTCCATATGATTTAAAAATGCACCTTAAGCATATTTTATTATCTCATCATGGATTTTATGAATATGGTTCTCCTAAATTACCTCAGACTTCTGAAGCGATGCTCTTGCACTTAATTGATCATATGGATTCTAAAATGCATGCCTTTGAAACCATTAAGAGAAATGATCAGAACACAGGTCATTGGAGTGGCTTTGTTAAGCATCTAGACAGAATCATTTATAAAGATGAGTTACCATTCTACCCAGACTACCAACAAGCTGAAGCAAAAGAGTCTGGCAAAACCACGAGTAAGAAAAGCTCAGCACCAAAAAAAACTGGTGGAAAAAGTCATAAAAATCAAGAGGTTAAGCAAAACCTTGGCAATTTATTAAAAGATTTTAAGGTCGACTAGGTAACCTTTTAATGAGTTTTTTCGTTATACATATGTATGAAAGATAAGACTGACGATCAATTAGTTGATCTAATAAAAGAAAATAATAAAGAGGCCTTTAAGGAGTTATTCTCTCGTTATGAGAGTATACTTTTAAATTATCTTTCACGCTTTTTTTATCAAAGTGAAATTCGTGATGAAATTTTTCAAGAAACAATCCTAACAATGATTTCAAAAATACATTTTTATGAAGCTAGGAATGATCTTCAAAATAGTTTTAAGTCTTGGCTTTTTAGAATCGCAACCAATAAGGCAATTGATTTTAAAAGAAAGAATAAGCCTAAAGAGATTATGCTAACTGAAAATTTTGAAATATCTCTAGAGAATCAATTTATTAATGCAGAAGAGATAAAACTATTAAGAGAGGCCATCTCACAATTACCTAAAATGCAATCGATCATTCTCACTCTTAGAGTAATCGATAATATGAGTTTAAAAGAGATCTCAGTTATTTGTTCTATAAATGTAAATGCAGTGAAACAAGCACTATATAAAGCACGTAAAAACTTGATGTTGAATTTCATTGATATTGGAGGTGAGTATGGAGCATCCTAAAAAAGCTACACTCCTCGCTTTCTATGAGAATACAACAAGTAAGAAGCTAGATGCTCGTCTTAACTCTCACCTTGAAGAGTGTGAAAGCTGTCAACGAGTACTAAAACAATTTATGTTACAAGATAAATACCTCACAGAGAGTGAGAGTGAGCTTGCACTAGAGGTCAATCAAAAGGATGAACTTTTTTCTAGTGTTTTCTCCATTATGGACTCTAGGCAAGAGCAAAGAGAAATAAGAAAAGAGAAACTAAATAAGAAAATAGAAACAGGACAAAGATTAAAACAAGGGGCTTCAAAAAAGTTAGAAGACTGGATTCTTTCTCCTGTGATGGGCTTAGCTCTTTCGCTTATTTTAATTCTATTTTTAACAATTAAACAAAGTCGAGATGTTGAATATAAGAAAAATAAAGTATTTGAATTACAAACGATGACGATGGAGGGAGGGGCCTCGTGAAATGGATATTATTAACTTTAATAAGCACAAGTGTATTTGCTCAAATTAAATACTCTCAAGGAAAATTTGCACCTTTTACCTTTAAAGATCAAAACTTTAAGAGCTTATTAATTAAGTCTGCTCAAGAACTTAATATAAGGCTTGTTATTGGAGACTCTGCAAAAGGTCTAGATGAAAAGGTTTTCTTAAAAGTAAATAACCCTATGACTAAGCTTGAGATGCTTGAGCTTTTATCGGTGTTGGCTTCGGAGAGAGGTCTTACTCTAAATACCGATGAAAATGAATGGTGGGTGATGCACTCAAGAGATATGCGCTACTTTCCAAATAAAATCGTAAAAAAAGGAGAGTTTCCAAAGAGTGATGAATTTATTCTCTACTATCATCAACTTAAAAACCCTCTAAGTCATGACGTTTCTAGAAATATGCGACCATTTCTATCTCGCTATGGACGAGTCATAAGCTTTGGTGATGGTCATAGTATTATTCTTAGTGATCAGGCAAATAATGTAGATAGGCTAATCAAAATTATGGATGTTATGGACAAAGAAGTTGCGGTCAAAAATAAAGTTCGCCATGCACGAGAAAAGTCCAAACTTAAAATGAGTGATTATCAAGAATTAAAAAGAAAGTATGAAGAGGCGATGGTCGAAAATAAAATACTAAGAGAGAAAGCAGCTCCTGCTGAGGAGGTAAGATGAAAGTAATATTATTAAGCTTAATAGCAGTTTGTGCTTTTGCTCAAATTAAAAAAAGTGGAAATGACTGGGAAATTGAAAAGAATAAAGTCGATTTGAAGTCCCTCGCTCGCTCATATGCGATTGAAAAAGATTTAAATTTAACTATTCCACATGACTTTAAGAATTCAAGTATAGAGATTTATGGCTCAAAAATTATAAAGAAAGATGAAATAGATAAATTTGTTTCAAAGGTATTTTTTGAGCAAGGATATACTTTTATAATCCGTGATAGTCTACTCCAAGTAGTCAATATGCGCGATGTACGTTATCAGTCAGTAAAGATGTATAAAGATATTAAAAAAGTACCACGTACTTATAATATTGTTCAATATACAACGAATACTACCCATATTCCTTCTCGTGATATCTCTATGAATCTGCGTCCTTTTATGGGGAGATATGGAAGAATCATAGATGAGTCTAATGGCCAATCAATCGTTGTTCAGGACTCAGCTCTAAATATTCATCGAGTTCATCAAATTATAAAATTACTCGATACTCCACTTTATCAAAAGCGCTTAGAAAGATTGCGAGCAATGAATAAAAAATTAGATCCAGAATTAGTTTATGAGGAATCGTTAACGGAAGTTTTATCTGATCAGCATGTCTTATTTATCATCCTTTTCTCTTTATTAAGCTTAGTAATAGGTTTTGGTATTCGTGGTTACTTAATGAAGAGGATTGAAGGAGGTTGGTAATGAAAGGTCTCACACTTGGTTTACTTATTTTAATGAGCCTTAAGGGCCATAGCTTAGAAGTGATAAGGCATGATTTTTATGAAGGAGATCTAGAGCTTAAAATAGTTCAGGTTCAACCCTATGACTTTGAAACAATGAAGCTTATCAATGAGAATAATCGAGAGATGCGTTTAGTTTGTGCCAATAATCGAGCCTATGATAGCAATAAAGAGCCTTTTATTTTATTTCGCAATTATTATGGAGTTAACTTTTATCGCTTTAGTTTTCCAAGTGAAAAGCTTTGCCAAGAGCTTTATGACTATTTAATGCATACTCATCTGGGAATTGATGAGGATGATCCATTAAAAATTACCCTATCTAAGAAGAGTTTTTCAGTTAAAAGGATTATTTATCCAAGTGTTGATCCATTTGCTATGGATGGAGATTGGCGTGATTTTCTCCCTAAGGATAAGGTTAAGATCATCAAAGATGTAGAAAAGAATGAATTAAAGATGGAAATCCTTAATTAAGGGCTGTATTTTTTTCAATCGGACTCAGTGATTTCCCTTATTTATGTTATATATCCTCAAAATTAATAAAGGATGCCCAACATGAAACTCTTAGCGATTTTATCACTCGTTTTCTCTTTTAACCTTTTTGCCCAATACAATGATGGTTTTCACTCTGAGCCGGAAATCACTTGTCGTTCAGGGAATTGTTTATTTGTTAATAATTCAATTTTTGAACTTATTACCTATGAAGATATAGATGGGTATGAGTTTACTAAAATGAATATGTCAGCTGATCTCATCGATGTTTTTGCAGGTGTTATGGAAGCTTGTTATACCGGTGATCAAAAACAAGTTCATCGTATTGCTAGTCTAATGCGTGGTAAGAATGAAGCCAATTATTATAATGGTGGTCATATGAGAGTAGTTAATTTAGCAACATCTGATTTAGATGAAGAAGTTGCGATTACTTTTCAATATGTAACAGATTATACTGGTGATAGTGTGCATATTAGAAATATTTATGTTGTTCCTTGCGAGTCAGAAACGAAATAAATCAATTGCGTTCTTATAACATATATCTAAAACCTCCTGCTCTGGGAGGTTTTTTATTTCTGCAATTTTCTTAACTATAAAAGGTAAGTAGTAAGGAGCATTTTCTTTACCTCGATGAGGTGTCGGTGTTAAAAATGGAGAATCAGTTTCAGTCAGGATTCTCTCAATAGGACAAAGTTCAACTATGTCTCTTACTTCCTGTGCTTTTTTAAAAGTTATAATTCCATTAAAACCTAGATAAAAGCCCAGATCAATTGCTGTTTGAGCAAGCTTAGGACCCGAGGTAAAGCTATGGATGACACCCTTTCTTTTTAAATTTGGTGCTTTCTCGTTTAAAATTTCGATCATATCCTCATCAGCATCTCGTGAGTGGATGATAACGGGTTTATCATTTCTAATGGCAATATCGAGTTGTTCCCGAAAGACTTCTTTTTGCACATCTCTGGGGGAGTTATCATAGTGATAATCAAGTCCAATTTCCCCAACAGCTAGCATTTTGGGTTCACTTACTCTGGACTCAATTGTCTCTAGCGCTTCTTTGGTAGAGAGCTTTGCATCGTGAGGGTGAATGCCTTGAGAGAAGTAAACTTGTGGGTATTTATTTGCGAGCTCCATGACGGCATCAAAATTATCTGGCTCAACAGCAATAGTAATAATTTTCTCAATGCCTTGGTCACTAGATTTTTTTAGGATTTCATCTAGTGACTCATTTTTTAGATAATCTAAGTGGCAATGGGTCTCAATTATTTTAGTCATTCTATTTTAAAAGTGACTCTATGATTGATCGCATATGAACGGTTGGTACACTCCCTTCAATTTTTCTACCATTGATAATTATAGTAGGTGTTGAACGAAGATTGTATTGGTCACCAGCATTCATTGTTTGCTGAATAATATCTTTTAATTTTTGATTATTAAAACAATCTGTTAATCCAAATTCCTTGGCCCATAGGTCTAAGTTTTCTGCACTCAATTGAGATTGTCTTTCAAAAATAACATCATGAACTTCTGCAAATTTCTCAGTATCACAAGCGGCAAGGTAAGCAGCTTTACAAGCGTATGGGTGCATATTTCTTTTTACTTTTGGATTACAGTTCATATCAAGTGGATAAAAATAGTATTGAACATTAACTTTGTCTTCAAAACCACGAATAATGTCAGGGATCTGCTTTGAAACGGACTGACAAAATGGACACTGAAAATCAGAGAAGATGCTAATAACTACTGGAGCTTCTTCATTAGATTCAAATGCCTTATTAATTTTATAAGGAGATTCAAAAACAGGATTTCCAAGATCTTCTAATGATTCAAATTGATTTACATATTGCTTTGAGAGACTTGATTGTTGATCTTGTTTCCCTTTAAAGTATGAGTTCATATAAAGTCCAGGTAGGATTAAAACCAGTGCAAACATACCTGAGATAAGTGGCGAAACTTTTATACCAACTTCACTATATTTAAAATAAAGAAAAGCTGTAGCAAAAGAAAATAAATAATAGAGTGTACAGAATTGGCATAGACCACCAAGTCCTATAATTGAATAAAGTAAAAGGGCAACACAACCAAGAGCATTTGCAAAAATAATTAATTTATTATTTGCTTCCATTTGAACACTTGGAAAAATGGCTCCAACTAAACCAACGATACCGATGACTATTCCAAAAAATGATGTTGGTATATAAAAAATATGTCCCAGTGCTGATGTGGTGGCCTTATTACATCCCCAAAAACCAGTACCACTACAAAGACCTTCACCAGAACCTAAGCCTGTTGGAAAGTAAGTTTCATAAAAGTGACTTGTTAAGTAAGTTCCAACAAAAATCATTCCAATTGAAAATAGAATGTTTAGTGTATGGGGTAGGGTTAAACCATTAGTTGTTAATGTCTTTTGTTCACTCATAAATTTTCCTTTTGGAAATTATACTATAATGTCCATATATTCCAATTTCTTTTACTTGTCTTATTTCTTCGATAACTATTAAACTTATTGTCGCAGTGTGTACAATTCTCATCCACTTCAATAATACAGTTTGGAAAGTTCTTCTTTAAAATGTCACATGCTTCACGATGTAAATCAAAGAAAAGTTTGTCATTTTTTTGTAAAAAGTGTGGAGAAGCGGGAAAATTATCTCTAAATTCACTGGTAACTTCGAAATGACAAACATGAATTGAAGGGCCTATAAAAGCGTACTGAGGTTTAATACTTTTTACTTCTTTAGTACTCAGTATACCCTTTGCAAGACCGGCCCAACCTGCATGTAGAAAAATAGATTTATTCTCTCCATAAAGTACGATGGGCATACAATCAGCAGTCTTTATAGCTATAGGCTCTTTATTCCCATTATCAAATAAGATTCCATCAGCTTTCTTTTCGAGTTCATCAATTGTGACAATATCTTTACTATGAACTTGATGGACATGGAGACACTTAAATTGTGGAACTTGATCGTAGATTTTAAATTGACCAAACTTTAATTCTCGAGAGTAAATAATCTCACTCATGAATATCCTCTACTAAGACTTCTAGTACTTTCTTAAAAATATCTGGAGGAGGAGTTGTGAACTCAATATATTCTCCAGTAATAGGATGCTTAAAGCCCAAGGTTTTTGCATGGAGAAATGGATGTTCATAATCTTTGAGCAGGGGGCGCAGCTTAGTTGGGAGAACTTTTTGCTCTTCTTTTTTTCTTCCATAAGTTTCATCATTTAAAATTGGACAATTTAAAAGTTCACTTAGATGAACTCGGATCTGATGAGTTCGCCCAGTTTCTAGTTTCAACTCAACATGAGAAAAGTGATGAAAGTAATTGATAACCTTCATATGTGTAAGTGCTCTCTTGCCATTGGCAGCTTTTACTTTTGTACTCATTTTTAGACGGTTATTGGGATTTCTACCAATTAAACTCTCTAGCGTGTCTGTTTGGGGGAGTCTGACTCCAAGAACAAGTGCTTCATAAAAACGATTTATATCATGAGTTGAAAAAAGTTTTACTAATCCTTCATGAGTTTTCTGATTTTTCGCAACCACCATGACTCCACTAGTACCTTTATCAAGCCTATGAACGATCCCTGGTCTTTTTTCATTTCCTATCCCTTCTAGAGTTGGGCAATGATAAAGGATTGCATTTACAAGGGTTCCTGTATAATTCCCTGGTGCTGGATGAACCACCATACCTGCGGCTTTATTTAAAATAATAAGATGCTCATCCTCAAAAAGAATTTCAAGTGGAATATTTTCTGCTTTTAAATCTGTTTCATTGAACTCGGGTGGAGTGACCAATATACGAGTGCCCAGTTTTGGCATTTTTTTTAGTTCAAGTTTCTGATCAGATTTAAAATGACCATCTTCAAAAAGTTTCTTTATTAATGAGCGACTATAATCAGGAAGTTTATCAGATAGGAACTGATCTAGTCGTTTGAACTTATCTTTATCCTCTTGGCCGATAATTAATTCTTGAGGTGCAGACATAAATAATTAGGTCGTCTGAGTTGGGTTTTTTAACTCTTTTAAACGATGAATATAAGACGTTGCAACCAAGTCTGGATTAAGCTTTAAACACTTGGCGTACTGGTAAACAAATCCACGTGTATAAACATCTGCAGGGAGTTTAGAATAATCCTCATCTTCAATATTGCGAATATATGTTTTTGAGATCTTGGTCATATCGGCCATTCTCTCAACAGTAACATTTTTATATTCACGAATTTTTTTGAGGAAGTCTCCTGTGTATTCTGTACAGTTTTCTATTCTTTGTTCTAGTTCTTCATCACTACTAAAATTTAATTTGAATTTATTAAAAGCACTTATTTTTGAGACTTGCACTTCACTCTTATTAGAGTGTTCAGCATTGTACTGGAAGTCACCACTTTGATTCACATTATTACTCTCAGTACTTGTTTCAGACATCATCTCTGTTGCAGCTTTTTTAGGAGTGTAACTTGGAGTACTATTAAGGTTTTCTTTAAAGCCTTGTTCAGTTTGGTTTTGATTTAGTCCACGAGCATTATCGTATTCTCTTCTTTTTTCAGGATCGCCAATGACAGAATAGGCCTCTTCAATTTGATTAACGATAGCATCACATTCATCTTGGCTCATTAGTGAGTAGAGGGCAACGCTATCTCCTGAGTAAGCATTCTTAGCACGTTTATAGGCATTTCTTATTTCTTCAAGAGTCGCATTCGTTTCAATTTCTAAGATCTCATAATAATTTCTACTATCAAAATCCATAAGTCTCACCTCAGCTTAAAAGTTTATGTACAATCTTATCAAAGTTATTTACTAGTTTAGAGTTTGGGTACTCCATTAAGAGTGGTCGGCGTTTTTTTACACTTTGCCAAACACTCGCATCATAATCTAAGTAACCTAGATAGTTGATATCAACACCAAAATAGCGACGACATACGTTTTGAATAGAGAATCCAATATCAATATCATTTTGAGAGCGAACTTGATTCATAATGATATGTGGATTGAACTTAGATATTTCATGTTGAAGTTTCTGGCCCATCTCTGGGTTTATTTCAATAACTTTTTTTACTAACTCTACCGGTGTACTTTGACCTGTTGCTATCTTAGAGTTCATTGCCTGATTGATCAGTGGCTGAATATCTAAGAGTTCTTCAATCATTTTTAATCGACGATGATAAACGGACTTTATAAAGCGATATGTATTCTCAATAGATGTTGGTTCTGGGAGGATAACGAGAATACCTTTATCAGCTGAAATAAAGAAGTCTAATGTATTAAATGAAGTACCTGCACCTAGATCTAAAAGTACATAATCAGCATCAAGCCCACCGAGCTTTGAGAGGATTTTATTCTTGTGCATATTGCGAAGGTTTGCCATCCCAAGTTCATCCTGGGCACCGCTGATAATTTTTAAATTCTTAATAGGTGTCGGAACAACAAGATCATTTATATCGCTTACTTTTTTAGAAATATAATCACTTAATGTTTTTTCTGGAATAGGAATACCTAAACAGGTGTGCATATTTGCTCCACCTAAATCGAGATCAACTGTAACAACTTTGTATCCCATCAGGGCCAGGCAAATTGAAGTGTTGGCAGTCACGAGAGACTTTCCAACGCCACCTTTACCACCACCAACGGCCCAAATTTGATTGCGCTTTGTTTGATGAGTGAAGTTATTTTCTTTTAATTCGTTTGCTAGGGTCATTATATGGTTCTAAGTTTATCTAAGTTATTATATTTAAAGGTTTTTTTACCTAGGTAAATTATAGAATCTTTTTTCTTTTTTGAAAGTCTAAACTCACTCTAAATGAGAAATTCATTTTCGATAAGTACTTGTATTTACATAAATACTAATGTAAAACTTTCAAGTTAAATGACTGAAATGTTAAAATAGATTATTCTTAATGTGATGCATCAAGGAAATTGTATATGAATAACTTAACTCTGGCAGGGAGATCAGATCTCCATATTGCTCGTAAACTATGGCATATTTTTTGTGGTTCAGCTGCCGTTGGTACATATTATCTTTCAAATATTGAATTAGAGTTTTGGGGCTGGGTTGCTCTAGGAATTGCCATTAGTGGATTTGCTTTAGACTTTTTACGTTTAAATAATAAAAAATTTAATCAATTAGCATTAAAATTATTAGCACCAATAATGCGAAAATCAGAAAAAGAAAGTTTTTCTGGTCTACCTTTTTATGCTCTAGGAATAGCTGCGAGTATTTATTTTTATGATAAAGATATTGCTTTAATTTCTATTCTATATCTTGTGTTTGCGGATCCTGTTTCTTCTTTCTTTGGTGTTCAGTTTGGGAAAGATAAAATCTTACCTAATAAGTCTCTACAGGGAACTATTGCAGGCTTCTTTGCATGTTATTTTATTACTATTATCTATGTAGCAGATGTTCAGACGAGTTCGATGAATATATTAGCTTTCTCTTTATTAGCAGCACTGATAGGAGCTATTTCAGAACTATTCAGTGCTTTTAATATAGACGATAATGTGACAATCCCAGTGATTAGTGGTGCTGGGCTAACTGTCCTTAATTATCTGTTTCAGATTTTTTAAGATTTTTATTCTCTAAGGGTAATTTTCCATTAAGGGCATCATTAAGTGTTCTTTTTATATGAGTATCATTTTCAATAAAATTAAAACTCAAAAAAGACTTTAGCTCCATGATGCCTTCAATTAAAAAGCCAAACATTATTAAAGTGAGAATAGTTCGAAAGTGTAACTTAATCATAAATCTATTCTAAACTAAAGATCCTTTGCTTTCAAAATTATTTCATCCACAATCTCTGGATTTAATAGAGTTGAAGTATCTCCTAGACCATCAATTTCATTGGCAGCAACTTTTCTCAGAATTCTTCGCATAATTTTTCCAGAACGAGTCTTGGGAAGTTCACTGACAACGAGTATTTTATCTAGTTTTGCAATTGGTCCAATTATCTCTGTAATGGTTTTATTTAATTCTTTATGAAGCGTATCTTTATCTGTTACTTCACCAGCAGAAATAATATAGGCCATAATTCCTTGGCCTTTAATTTCATGGGGAAATCCTACCACAGCTGCTTCAATAACATGTGAGTTCTCATCAATTGCATCTTCAACTTCAGCTGTTCCAATTCTATGGCCTGAGACATTGATTACATCATCAACTCTTCCGGTAATTCTATAATTTCCCTTAGCATCTCTTTTGGCACCATCACCAGTAAAGTAATAACCAGGGTATGTAGAAAAATAAGTTTGATGGTAGCGATCATGGTCACCGTAAATAGTACGTGCCATTCCTGGCCATGGTTGTCTTATACAAAGATTTCCTTCTGCAGGACTACCTTCGATAATTTTTCCTTCACTATCTACTAGTATAGGATCAACACCTGGGAGGGGAGTCGTCGCCATAGTTGGTATTGATGGTGTTACTCCTGCAAGGTTTGAGATCATAATCCCACCTGTTTCTGTTTGCCACCATGTATCTACGATAGGACATTTTTCTTTTCCAACTTTCTTATTATACCAAGACCATGCTTCTTCATTAATAGGCTCACCAACTGTTCCCAATACTTTTAATGAGTCTAATTTTGCATTATCAATATACTTAGAATCACAAGCTTCTAATGCACGTATAGCAGTTGGTGCCGTATAAAAATGAGTTACTTGGTACTTGTCACAAATATCCCAAAAACGAGCGGGGTTAGGGAAAGTCGGAACACCTTCAAAAATTACTTGGGTTGAACCATTTAACATTGGACCGTATGTAATATAGCTATGTCCAGTAATCCAACCAATATCCGCTGTACACCAGAAGATATCATCAGCTTCTACTTGAAAAACATTCTTATAAGTTTCACTGGCCCATAACATATAACCTGCAGTTGTATGCTGTAGTCCTTTTGGTTTTCCGGTTGAGCCACTAGTGTATAAGATAAAGAGTGGATCTTCTGCTTGCATTTCAACTGCTTCAAACTGGTCACTCATACTTGCTGTTTCTTCATGCAACCAAACGTCTCTTCCTGCTTTCATATTGATATTGCCACCAGTTCTTTTGGTAACAAATACTTTTTCAACACATGTATTATTTTCTAGCGCCTCATCAGTTATTTTTTTAAGTGGAATAATTTTATCTCCACGATAGGCTTCATCATTTGCAAAAATAAAGCGAGCTTGGCAATCCTCAACTCGACCACTCAATGCTTGTGCAGAAAAACCACCAAAAACTACAGAGTGAATCGCACCAACTCGAGCACTTGCAAGTACACCAAAGAGTAGTTCAGGCACCATAGACATATAAAAACAAATACGATCACCTTTTTTAACGCCATTTTTAGTAAGCATATTTGAAATTTTATTAACTTCTTGTAGTACTTCTTTATAAGTAAAAGTTAATGCCTTATCTTTTGGATCATTAGGTTCCCAATGAATAGCAATTTTATCTGGATGAGTTTCAACATGACGATCAAGTGCATTCTCAGTAATATTTAGAGTTGCTCCATCAAACCATTTCATATCAAGGTTATTAAAGTCACCACTTCTTACATTTTTCCATGGAGTTTTGAAACGATATGTCTTCGCTCTCTCTTCCCAATAAGCATCAGACTCTTGAATACTTTTATCATAAAAGCTTTGATATTCTTCTTTCGTTGTAGCGCGAAAATTCATATGAACTCCTTATTAATAACTAAGTGTACAATATCTTATAAAGAATCAGAGCATATTCCTAGACGGTGTGAGTAATTAAAAGAGAAAGATCAATTCAAGGCCTAAGCCTTGAGAATTTCTATTGATTTCTAATTGATCTGTGGTGATATCATTTTGTACTACGAGGTAGTTTAAACCAAAGCGAACCCCGCCAAACTGCTTATAGACATTGAATTGGTAATTTAATGAGCTTACTTTATTAGACTGCTCAGATTCAGACTCGGGGTGATAGAAGGCTTCAAGTCCCCAGTAATAACCCCACATTTCAAAAACATAAGCGATATTTATAAAGGGTGTTCTAAGTTTGTCTGAGTTAAATTCAACTAGTGAGTTACTCACAACTTCAAAATAAAAGTAACTTCTTTGAATAATTCCTATATCAAATTGAAAGTTACCACTTGCATAGGCCCATGCAAGTTTAACATCTGACTCTGAAAGGTCGTTATCAGAAAACTCAGCATTAGAGTTTGAATAAGAAATCGATTTAGACAAAAAGGAAATGTGATACTTTTGGGTCCCTGTGAAAAATTGTTCAAAGGTAAATCCAAATTTATTTATTGCTGCATCGATATCAGCATCAAGCTCAGTATCAATTTCTTTGACATAGAAATTTCCAGTTTCAGATCCATAATAAAACTCAAACTGACCTGCAGCATTCGCATTATATGTCGTTAAAATGGTGAATAGAGCAATTATAAAGAACTTCACCAGTTAACTTTATTACATAGAGAGGATAATACAAGTGAATTTATCTTAAACGAGTAATTTAAATATTTTACCAAATAAAAAGAAAATTTTCCCCCTCTTGCAAGGGGGAATAATAATGATTATTTTACAACAAAATTAGAAATTTTTCCTGGAACATAAATCTCTTTAATAAGAGTTTTTCCCTCTAGGTACTTAGCGATTCTCTCATCGCCTTTAGCAGTTTTTAAAAAGTCTTCTTTAGAGATATCAGCTGCCACTTCAATAGTTGCACGTGTTTTACCATTAACTTGTACTGCCATAGTAATGAGATCATCTTTAGCTAGTGACTCGTCAAACTTAGGCCATGGGACATAAGAAATGCTTTCAGTATGTCCAGTAAGCTGCCATAACTCTTCGGCCATATGTGGCGCAAAAGGAGCAATTAATTGAGCAAATATTGCTGCAGTTTCTTTGGAAAACTTTTTAGTCTTCGCACAATGATTAGTGAAAATCATCATTTGAGAAATTGCAGTATTAAATTTCATTTCTTCAATATCACTGGTAATTTTCTTAATGGTTTTATGTAATTCCTTTAAAGTTTGATCATCGTCTTGAGTGTATAGAGATGTATCAGCAAAAGTTTTATAGGCCTTAGTTAGAAAGTTATAAACACCTTTAACTCCATTCATTGACCATGGCTTATCTTTATCAAGTGGACCCATAAACATTTCATATAGTCTTAGAGTGTCAGCACCATACTCTTCTACAACACCATCTGGATTAATCACATTTCCACGAGACTTACTCATTTTTTCACCATCTTCTCCAAGGATCATTCCTTGATAACGATAGGTTTTAAATGGTTCTTTTGTAGAAACTAAGCCTAGGTCGAAGAAAATTTTATGCCAAAAACGAGCGTATAATAAGTGCATAACAGCGTGCTCTTTACCTCCAACATAAAGGTCTACTGGTAACCAATACTTTTCAAGATCTGACTCCCAAGGCTTCTCGGTATTTGTTGGATCAATATAACGAAGGTAATACCAACATGATCCGGCCCATTGAGGCATTGTATTTGTTTCTCTTCTTACTTTTTTTCCACTGATAGGGTCATCAAAATATAACCACTCATCAATTGTTGCGAGAGGAGATTCTCCTGTTCCACTTGGTTCATATTTTTCAACCTCAGGTAGCTCCACTGGTAATTCATCTTCATTTAATACGCGAACGACCTTACCTGTCTCAGCATCTTTTAATAATGGGAATGGTTCACCCCAGTATCTTTGACGAGAAAATAGCCAGTCGCGAATTTTATAATTAGTTGTTTTACGACCAAGGCCATCCTTTTCAAGGCGTTCGATCATTTTGGCAATACCATCTTCTTTATTAAGCCCATCTAGGAAGTCTGAATTTATGTGTAGACCTTCACCAGTGTGAGCTTCTTTTTCAATATCTCCACCTTCTAAAACAGGAGTGATTTCTAAATCAAATTCTTTGGCAAATTCCCAGTCTCTTTGATCATGAGCTGGAACCGCCATAATTGCACCAGTTCCATAAGTCGCTAAAACATAGTCTGAAATCCATACGGGTACTTTCTTGCCACTAACTGGATTGATGGCATAACTACCAGTGTGTACACCTGTTTTATCTTTATTTAACTCAGTTCTTTCAAGATCCGACTTTAAAGCAGCTTTTTCAATATAGGCATCAACCTCTGCTTTTTTGTCATCAGTTGTTATTTTAGCTACCAGTTCATGCTCTGGAGCAAGAACCATATATGTTGCACCAAAAAGTGTATCAGGTCTGGTGGTGAAAACAGTTATGGCCTCTCCAGACTCTGTTTTAAAATCAACTTCAGCACCAACTGATTTCCCAATCCAATTTCTTTGCATTTCTTTTATATTTTCAGGCCAATCTAGGTCATCTAAATCATCAAGTAAGCGATCAGCATATTCTGTAATCTTTAACATCCACTGCTTCATAGGCTTTCTAATTACGGGGTGACCACCGACTTCAGATTTACCATTCACAACTTCTTCATTCGCAAGAACAGTCTTTAACTCTGGACACCAATTCACATTCATCTCACTCTCATAAGCAAGACCTTTATTATACATTTGAACAAAGAGCCATTGAGTCCAGCGATAATAATCTACTTTGGAAGTGGCTACTTCACGATCCCAGTCAAAAGAAAAACCCAGCATTTTTAATTGTCTTTTAAAGGTTCCTATATTTTTTTCAGTTGTAACGCTTGGATGAGTTCCAGTTTTGATAGCATAATTTTCAGCTGGTAGACCAAAGCTGTCCCAACCCATAGGGTGAAGAACATTAAACCCTTTCGTTCTTTTATAGCGGGCCATAATATCTGTCGCGGTATAACCCTCTGGGTGACCAACATGGAGTCCAGCACCGCTTGGATATGGAAACATATCAAGAACATAATACTTAGGTTTTGAAGTATCGTTTGAGGTTTTAAAAGTTTTATTCTCGTCCCAAAACTTTTGCCACTTTGATTCAATGTTTGAAAAATCGTAATTCATATTTTATCCCTTTTTTGCGCCACTCATCCTAGCACTAATAATAATAGATGTGAACAATGCCGCTATGGGTTGATGATAAATTAAAAGATATTAAACTCACAAATCATGACTTTCATGCTTTAATAACTATATGCATGAATCAATATTTACACAGATTGGCTTTATTCTACTTTTGACTCTGATTAGTCAGTGGGTAGCTTGGAGATTTAAGTTTCCAGTAATCGTCTTATTAAGTGGATTTGGTATTTTATTTGGACCAGTCTTACAACTTATTAACCCAGAGCAAACATTTGGACATTTATTAACTCCATTAATAGAGCTGGTGGTGGCCATTATTCTATTTGAAGGGGGATTGAGTTTAAAGTTTCATGAGTTTAAAAAAGTTTCCTCTGGATTAATTCGTCTTTTTACCCTGAGTATTATTCTGCAAGTTGCCTTAATAACTTATGGGGGAGTTTATCTAATTGGTATTAATTGGAAAGTTGCCATCATTCTCGGAGCTCTATTAGTTGTTACCGGGCCTACTGTGATTATTCCTGCTTTACGTGAAGCACGTCTAAAAACAAAAGTCGCACATTATTTAAAATGGGAAGGAATTGTAAATGATCCGGTTGGAGCAATGCTTGCAATTGTACTTTTACAGGTTGTTACTTTTCATGACTCAAATTTCTCAATGCTAGTGATTGATATTGTTAAAGGAAATTTAATCGCACTGGTATTGGCCTATATACTTTATTATTTAATTAAGTGGTTAGCTCAAAGAGCACTCTTGCCTGAGTTTTTAAAAATACCTTTTTTCTTATGTATTGTTTTAGTTCAGTTTATCCTCGCAAACCATCTGCAAAGTGGAGCAGGTTTATTAGCTGTGACGATATTCGGAATCTTTATTGGAAACTCTGGGTTAGACCTTGTTAAAGAATTACGTAATTTTAAAGAGTCTTTAACGACTTTTAGTGTTTCGATTATATTCATTATCTTATCAGCAACTCTTGATATAAATGCCTGGAAAGAATTTCAATTACAACATTATGTTTATATTTTCTTTCTAGCATTTATGGTGCGTCCACTTGCCATCATTCCTTCCACTTTTAAAAGTGGAATGACTTTTAGAGAGCAATTACTCATCGGACTTTATGGACCGAAAGGAATTGTAGCAGCTTCAGTATCAGGGGTTATTGGAATTGAATTATTAGATGCAGGTTATAGTGAAGGTGCACTATTTTTACCAATCGTTTTCTCTGTAATTCTTTTAACTGTTATTACTCATAGTTTTTATCTAAGGCCATTGGCAAAAAAATTACACTTACATCACAGTAAGAGCAATGGAGTGCTCATTATGGGAGCGAGTCCTTTTTCAATTCAATTAGCACAAAAACTTATGGAATTAGAAATGCCTGTGATGATAAGTGATACGACTTGGAGTCGTTTAAGTTATGCTAGGCAGTCGGGAATTAATGTTCATTATGGACAAATTCTCAGTGATATAAAATATGGTGAGCCAGATTTAACTCAGTATAATTATCTCTTAGCTCTTACTGATGATAATTCATATAACGAATTAGCATGTCATATATTAGCTCATACTTTTGGTACGGATCATGTCTATAAACTTCCTATTGAGGATGACTTTTTTAATGAGTCAGAAAGTGAGGCTTCAGACTATCAGAAGTTTAAAGAAAAACCAGTCTACTATAATTTAATGAAGCTCTTTCATCGTGGAAGTCTCTTTCATATAACAGAGCTTACGGAAGAATATAATTATGATCAGTTCTTAAAAGATCATATGAGCGATACCTTATTACCAATTATTATTATAAGGGAAAATAAGCGAGTGGAGTTTTATTCAACCAATAAGAATTTAGTTCCGAGTATCGGTGATAAGATTTTATATTATCAATAAACAAAGACTCCTGGGGGATAGGAGTCTTTGATAAGTAAGTTTGTCCTTAAATAATTTTATTTATTTAATTTACAATTTAATGGATAAGTCATTTTATGACCTTTTTGAGATGTTACTGCTAAGTAATCATCGTGGTCATTTAAGTTATTAACATTCTCAATATGAATTAAGTGCTTATTACCATTTAAGTAAAGAGTTCTTCTTAATCCTTTGTGAGTTTTTTGTGATCTTGCTTCAAAAACTGAAGAAATACTTCTTTGTGCTTTATTCTCTGTTTGATGAAAAGCAACAGTTCCTTCTTCAATAGTAAATGCTTTCTCTCCAAAGTTAGTTTTACAGCTAACTGATGCCTGGCTTTTAATACTTGCGTGTGCAGTATTAACAACACTTAGAAAAGCTAATAAGGCCAATGAGCCAAAAAATAAGTGAATTTGTTCTCTCTCAATTAATTTCATGTTAAACCCCCATAGTTTTAGTTGTCTTTATAGTTACAAGCCTGATGCCAAGAAATATCATGTGATTTTAAGGGGTTATCAGGGGAGAATTGTGTAAAATATATTGACTGTCTAATCCTTAGACGATTTCATTTATATATGGATGTTTCTTTTGCCAAAATTGATATTACCCCAGATATTCGTGGAATTAGCATGCTTGGCTATGGAAATCCTCATAATATCGTAAAAGGTGTTGAGACTCCTATTCAGGTGAGAACGACCTGTGTGAAAGGAGAGAATGAGTTTCTTTACTTTCTCCTTAATTTTGAAATCTGCTTTATTACAGACTCTTTATTTACACCACTAAGAAGCTTCTTAGAGGAGATGCTTGGCCATAAGAACTTTGCAATTCACTTAACCGCTCAGCATACTCATTCTGCACCAAGCGGTTATGACTATTATCCTCTATATAATATGCCCACACCTGGCTATGTAAAAAGAGTACATGAAAAGTACTTAGCAGGTGCAAAGGAGAGTCTTACTCTTTGTTATGAAAATCTTAAGCCTGGAAGAATAGAGTTTAATGAGGGAGAGATTGCATTAAGTGAGGATGTTTCATTTAACCGCTCAATGGATGCTTATTTGAATAACCCTGAAGTCCATCTGGAAAACCTTCCTCAAACAAGAAGAAGTGCAGTGAATAAAAGAATGCAAACCCTTGCGATTTATCAAGCAGATAAGCTTATTGGATCTCTTAATTGGTTTGCTGTTCATGCAACGAATATTCCTAATACAAATTTTTATATTTCTCCTGATAATAAGGGTTACGCGGCCCTAAAAGTTGAGAAGAATTTTGAAGAACACATTGCTCTTTTTAATCAAGGTTGTGCTGGTGATGTAAGTCCTAATTTTGTTAAACAAGAAACACGTGGAGCACGTATGCGAGGGAAATACGCAAATCCATTTGATTCAGCAAAGTATAATGGCAGTTTACAAGCAAATCATTGTTTATCTTTAATTGGTACAAAGGGACAAGATATTAAGGGAGATATATTCTCTCAGACGGTTTTTAGAGATTTTTCTGATATTAAACCAGATCCTAAATTCTTACCAAAAGGTGCACCTAGTAGTGCTCGAACAGTTGAGCCTTGTCATGGAGTTGCCTTTATTCAAGGAACAAAAGAAGGTCCAGGAATTCCTCATGCACTTGGATTTTTAATTAAGCTTTTAGCATCAGCAGTAAAAGCTCTACACATACTTACAAGTTATCTATTGCCTCAAAATAAACGTGAAAGAGTTTGGTCTCTTTATCGCAACCAATATCCAAAGAGTATTTTTCTTAATGCGGGAGATAAGAATGTTCTAGGTATTCGTGACATTTCAAAGCTTCCGATTCCAAGTTTTATTGATCCTTTAATTGGCACCATGAAAAAGTACTATAAGCGAGGGGCTTTAAATGAACTTACTTGGGTACAAAAAATATTACCTGTGCAATTAACTGTTTTAGACAATCTCGTGATTGCTGCTTTTCCTGGTGAAATAACAACTATTGCAGGAAGAAGAATTGAAAAACAAATAAGAGATGCCTATGGTGATCAAGTTAAGATTATTATATCTCCTTATTCAAATGCATTTTGTGGTTATATCACCACTCCTGAAGAGTATGAAATGCAAATGTATGAAGGTGGGCATACTTTATTTGGTCGCTGGACTTTACCTGCCTTTCAAACAGTTTTGGCTGAGCTTATCTGTGCTCATCAAAAAGGTAATCAAGCAGAAAGTATTCAGCCTCCTAAATTTTCTGAGCAAGAAATTACTCTCAGGTCTAATTCTCAATAATTAATTTTAGGCAGCTTTAAACCCAGCTAATTCTTCAAAGTAAGGTAGTTTGATTCTAAAGGTAGTGTGTTTATTACTTGGAATAACTTCAATTGTACCTTGATTGTGAGTAATGAATGAGCGGGTGATAGCTAAGCCAACTCCAGCTCCTTTTTGTTCAATTTTAGTCGTGTACATAGGATTAAAAATTTTCTGAGTCATTGAACGATCAATACCAGAACCGGAATCAATTATATCAATGATTAAATTTTGATCTTCATCCTCATTAATATCGATTTGTATCCAAGCTTTCTCGCTAGTTATTGCAGCCTCAATACCATTTTTAATTAAATGTCCTATACTTTGAGAGATTTGATTTAAATTAATGGATAATTTTTGAGTCTTATCAACGTAAACATTTACATCAGTTTGAAATTTATATTTAAACTGTTCAGAGAATAGTTCTATATGAGATTCACAAATATCAATGATCTCAGAAACTTCATGTAATTGCTTTGCTTCTTTAAAGTTTGCAAGCTTTTGTAGCGACTTTATTGTTTTGACAATTCTTTGAATACTGTCATTAGACTTTTCAAGACATTTGTAAAAGCGTTCTTCATTGACCTTACCTGTATCAAGTTGAATCTTCATAATGGAAAGGTTTCCGAGAATAATTGTGAGTGGATTATTAATCTCGTGAGCAAAGCCTGATGCCATCTCTCCGAGGGCAGTAAAGCGTGATGATTCAACGAGACTATCATTTTGTGATTTTATGTACTCATCTTTTTCTTTTATTTCTTTAACACACTTAAGAGTGATAATGATGTGTTTTTTTACTGTATTTAAATGTCTTATTGAAACGAGAAATGGAACTTCACTTGAGTCTTTGGTATTTAAGTGAACTTCTATATTACTCACATCGATATCAAAGTCTTTAATTTGAGGGAAATGTTTAAATAGTGAGTTTAAAGTTGAGTCAGTTTCTTTAAAGTATCTCTTAGTAGCATCATTAACAAAGATAACGGATTGATCTTCAAGAGAATAGATAACACTTGCATCAGGAAGGTTTGAAAAAATATCTTTAAATAATCTGAAGTTATATTCTTCTATTTTATTGGTTTTTTGATGTTGAAAATATTGAACGATAGCTAAGAGAACAGTACAAAAACCAACGGCCTCTAGAAACACAGAGTATTGGTTCTTAGTAATAAAAACACCAAGTCCTAAAAGGGTTATCCCTAAGACTAATAAAATTGAAAATATGGTGTAGAATTTCCCTAATTTGCTCACGACAACTTATCGGTAAGCTTGAATGAAAAAAGGGTTTTATAAAACTTAATTAAGTAATTCTTTAGTTTTGTAAGTCGTTGATATTACTTAACCGCAGCATGTTTTATAGCATCCGTGTCCCAAAGTGGAGCATCTTCTAGAACTTGAGGTACTTGCTCAACAGTATTGGCCACTGACCACATATCATTATGAATAGGGGCGTGGAACTTTTCATACTCCATGCGATTGAGTAATTCGATTAAAGGGTCGTAGTAGCCTTTGTGATTTACTAAGATAAGGGGACCAGTGTAATGACCTAAACGTTTAGAGGTTAACCATTCAAAGAATTCCTCCATTGTTCCACATCCACCAGGAAGAAAGAGAGTTGCATCTGAGTCATTTAGCATTTTATGTTTTCTCTCGCTCATTGAATTAGTCATTATTAATTCACTAAGACCTTTATGTTGCCATTCAACATCAATCATAAACTTTGGCATATAACCTTTAACAATAGCATTCTTACTTAAAGCACCATCAGCAACTCTGCGCATTAGTCCTTTGGCTCCTCCTCCATAGATAATAGTGTGACCATTTTCACCTAAGAGTTCTCCTAGGGAATAGGCCATATCAAGAAAGTGTTGATCGCAAACTTCAGATGAACCACACATAACCCCAATACTTTGATATTTCATACTATTTTCCTTTTGAAACACTCAGCCATGCAGGAAGCTGGATAAGAGTTATAATAAATAATCTAATTTACCAAGGAGTTCAAGTGTTAGATAAAAATATTGCTCATGATGTTATTAATTGTGCCCTCGAACACGGAGCTGATTTCTGTGATATTTTCGTTGAGAAAAAGGACAGTCAATCTGTTAGTTTTAACTCTAGCGAAGTTAAAGATATTCAGTCGGGAATGAATTTTGGTATTGGAGTTCGTCTTATTTATGGAACTAAGTCCTTATATGCCTATACTAATTCAAAAGAAAGAGATGATTTAATTAAGTTAACTCAAACACTTGCAGCTAGTTATAAAACTGGTTCTCAAGCTCTAATGCAAGATCAATTTAATACTCTAACTTATCAAGAGATTAAAAGCTTTATTAATAAAGAGATGCCCTTAGAAGAAAAGATAAATAATTTAAAGTCTTTGGATTCAAAAATAAGAGCACAAGGTGAATACATCTCTCAAGTAAATATCTCAATGATTCAGTATCAACAAAATATAGAAGTTTTTAATTCAAAAGGTCTCTACGCCCATGAGGTAAGGCCATATTGTCGAGTGGCAACAAATGCAATTGCAAAGGATGGTGATAAGCAATGTTCTGGAAGTTGGAATCCAGGAGCTAGAGGTGGAGATGGCTTTTTAGATTCTCTTGATCACGATTGGATTGCAGAGTATCTAGGCAAGAAAACTAAAACTGTTTTATATGCTGAAGCTTGTCCTGCTAAAACCATGGATGTTGTTATTGATAATGGTTTTGGAGGAGTTATTTTTCATGAGGCCTGTGGACACTTATTAGAGACAACTTCTGTTGAGAAAAAGTCATCTGTCTTTTGGGATAAAAAAGGTGAAATGATTGCTCATGAAAATTTAAGTGCAGTGGATGATGGAACAATTGATAACTTATGGGGCAGCATTAGTATTGACGATGAGGGGATGCCAACTCAAAGAACTCAATTAATCAAAAATGGAAAGTTAGAAAACTTTCTTTCAGATACACTGGGAGAGATGAAAACCGGTCATAAGAGAACTGGTTCAGCACGTAGGCAATCTTATAAGTTTGCACCTGCTAGTCGTATGAGAAATACATTTATTGAAGAAGGTCCTCATAGTAATGATGAAATCATTCAAAGTATTGGAGATGGTCTCTATTGTAAGTCAATGGGAGGTGGTTCAGTAAATCCAGGAACTGGTGAATTTAACTTTGCAGTTGAAGAAGGATACCTAATTAAAAATGGTAAATTAGATAAGGCAGTTAAAGGAGCAACACTGATAGGACGTGGAGAAAAAATTATGAAAAATATTTCCATGGTCGGAAAGAATCTAGATTTTGCTGCAGGTATGTGTGGCAGCGTTAGTGGCTCTGTACCCGTTACTGTTGGACAGCCAATGATTAAAGTTGAAAATATTTTAGTAGGAGGAAACTCGTAATGAAAACTAAAGAAGTTATGGAAAAAGTTATTGAGCTCTCTCTTGCTAATGGAGCACAAGGAAGTGATGTTATTCTAAGTGAGGGAAAAAGCTTCAGCGCTTCTGTTCAAAATGCTGATCTTGATAAGTATGAAGTTTCTGGTTCAAAAATACTTGGAGTAAGAGTAATTAAAGATCAAAAAATTGGTCTTTCCTTTACTGAAGACTTCACTGCTGATTCACTTGAAGTGGTTGTTTCTAAAGCGATCGAAAATAGTCAGTTCTCAAAAGTAAATGAGAATGCATTCATTGCAAATGACTCAAAAGAAAGCTCAAGCCATATCGATAATAAAACAGAAGAAATAGAAGTAAATGATCTAATTGAGTTAAATAAAGAATTAGAGTCTAAAGTAAAAGAACTGGATAAAAGAGTCAGCGGTTCCCCCTATAATGGTGTTAGTGAGAATGAGTCAAAGTCTCACTTTTTAAACTCTAATGGCCGTTATTGCTATGAAGAGGATTACAGTCTTTCTTGTTATACTTCTGCCTTAATTAAGGACGGTGAGAAAAATTCTCTGCATTATTATGGAAGTGTCGCTAAAAAACTAAGTGAGCTTGACTATCAAAAGTGTATTGATGAAAGCTTTCACCATGCCAAAGAATGGTTAGATGCAAGTCCTATTAAATCTGGTAAGTATCCAGTTATTTTCTCTATCGATCAAATGCAAAGTCTTTTTGGAGCTTTTCATAGAATGTATTCCGCTAAGGCCCGCATGGAGAAATCAAATCCAATGAGCGAGAAGCTTAATCAACAAATATTCTCAAAGAATCTAAGTATTCTAGATGTTCCTACTTATGAAAAAGCTCTTTTTGCATCACCATTTGATTCAGAAGGGTATGCAAGGAAAGATCTTACATTAGTTGAAAATGGAGTTTTAAAAAACTTTTTCCATAATTCTGAGACAGCCGCTTTCTTTAAAGAAGAAAATAATTTTAGAGCAGCTCGTGGAGCTCGTTCTGCTTTAAGTGTGGGAGGAACTCACACGCTTATTCAAAAAGGTAAGGACTCTGAAAAGGATTTAACATCTCAAAAGTACTTAATGGTGCATAGTATGCAAGGTTTACATAGCGGACTGAATTTTATGTCTGGTGATTTTTCATTTGGTGCTAGTGGTTACTTAATGGAAAATGGTGAAGCCCTTCAGGCCGTTAATGGTATTACTGTGGCAGGAAACTTCTACGATTTATTAAATGAAATTGATGGAATTGGAGATACTATTCATAGTAACTCTTCAACATCTTTCTTTGCCCCAACTATTCGTTTTAGCAAATTAACTGTCGCAGGAGTATAAATGAAGTCTTGGAAGTTTAAAGTTTTAGCACCTATTGTCCTCATTTCTGTTTTGGTTTTGGCCAAGTTTATTTTGTTTGATTTTCCAATCTCATCAGGAAAGAGAGTTGGTAATTTAGTAAAGATCTCTAAGAAGGGAAAGATTATAAAAACTTGGGAAGGAACAATTGATGAAGGAAGTGGAGATAAGTTAACTCATTACTTCTCTGTTAAAGATAATGCTGTTGCTCAGGAACTATATGATTACGAAGGTAAATTAGTCATACTTTACTATGAGGAATACCTGGTTGGATGGCCAGAAGACACTACATATAATGTGGTTGCATGGGCTCCTAAAGAGGGTTCAATAGAAAGTAATTCAACAGATGAAAATGTAAAAGAAAAAGTTTCTCAAAGTATTCTTAGTAAGACGTTATTTTGTACGATGTTAGGAACTATTTATAAAGATCAAGAGCTTTATAAAGCAGTGAAAAAACACTTAGAAGAAAATAATCTATATCTCTTTAAACAAATTGATAAATGTAATGACTAAAGAAAAACAGGTATTTCTTTTAATTGGTTTAACTAAAGAAAGTGAACACTGGGATGATGATTTTATCGCTGGTATTGAAAGAGCTTTTGAAACTAAGAATATTGTAAAGATTGATCTCCCTGGTAGTGGAGTAAGACTTAGTGAAAAAAGCCCTTTAAGTATTGAGGAAATTGTAAAGTCCACAAGAAGTTATTACTCTGATCAATTCACACCAGATGTGGATCGAATTCTTATTTCGATATCTATGGGAGGAATGGTTGGCTCTAAGTGGTGTCACCTTTTTCCAGATGACTTCACTCATTTTGTCATAATGAATTCTAGCTTTAAGAACTTCTCAGGTTTAACCAAGAGAGTACAACCTAAAGCGATGTTAGAGTTCTTAAAAATATTTGCAACTAGAGATCATAAGCTAAGAGAAAAAAGAATAATTAGTCTCTGTAGTAATAGAGAAGAGAAGCATGAAAAGATTTTAAATAAATGGGTTTCTCTGGCCAGTGACCGATCTATGACTCAAGAGAATATGGCAAGACAAACTTTTGCAGCTGCCAAATACAAAATGGATTTTAAATTGAATCAAAAAGTATTAGTGATTGTTGCTCTCCATGACCGTCTTGCTCATCACTCATGTTCTTTAAAGCTGAATGAATTTTGGAATAAAGATCTCCATATTATCGATAATAAGAATGTAGGACATGCAATTCATATTGATGCAAGTGAAGAAGTACCTGAAATTATTAAAAATTGGTATTTGAAACACGCTGTTTAATGAAACCATTTACTCTTTTCAATCTTGCTTGCTAGAGGTGGTTTAGGACCATTTCTTTGATAAATAAAGCACATGGGAAAGTCACTTAAAATTCTTTTATTTATGTATATCTTAACTAGATTGAGCTTTGCTCAAGATATAATCAATCCTGGTATCTATTGCCATCGAGGGGGAAATGGAAAGTTTACTCTCAATCTAAATACGCAGGTTTTAGGAGTAAATTCTTTATACTCTGAAAGAGAGCGTCGTAAAATGTTCGACTCTGAAAAGGAAAGCGATCATAATATGCTAGGTCTTGAGGGAAGTTATCTGCAGTTTATTCCTACTGAAACGACCAATGGCTATTTAAATGTTAAGGCCCATGATCCAAGAACGAAGACTTTAATCAATATGAATATTAAGGATATCGAGCAATTGATTAGTGGTGAACGTTCTAAAGTTAATGGGGATGTGACTATTTTCTCATTTGATATTGACCCTAATAGTATGTTCCAAGAATATAGAACAAGTGTTCGGTGCGAGTTAGAAAACTAATTCATTAACACTTTTATTACTTTGGTGTATAAAAATTTATGCCAAGTTTTAAGTCAATTAAAAGTCTATTCATTTTATCTTTTCCAATTATTGCTGGGCAGATTGGGCAAATGCTCATTGGTACTGGTGATGTGTATATCGCTGGACTTTATTCAACAAAAACAGTTGGTGCCATTGGAGTTGCAAACGGATTAATGAATCCCATTTTTCTCTTTGGAATTGGTCTAATGATGGGGATCTCGCCAGTTCTCGCTATTGATAATTCTAAGGTGGCTAAACCAGAAAATTCACTATTTTCAATCCTAGTTTATGCCTTTGGTATGGGAATTATCCTCAGCTTAATTTCTTTTTTACTTAGTTTTTTAATCCCGCTCTTTCCTTTAGAGCGTGCACTCATTCCTAGTATTCAGCAGTATATTCAGATTGTTGTCTGGTCATTTCCATTTGCGTATTTATATCAAGCTATAAAAGAGTATTTACAAGCTAGAGAAGAGGTTTTTTGGCCTAACTTTCTTTCAATATTAGCAGTTATAATAAATATCGGTTTAAATGCTTTTCTCGTTTTTGGGTTTGGAAGTTTTGAGGGAGTTGGTGAGATAGGACTGGCCTATGCAAGTTTAAGCATAAGAGTTTTTCTTTTTCTAGGTGTTCTCCTTTTAGTACGTAAAGAATTGATTTATGAAATTAATTTAATCACTATAAAAAGAGTCTTTAAATTCAGTCTTCCTGTGGCCTTTATGTTTTTCTTAGAAGTCTTGGCTTTTTGTAGCGTCAGTGTTCTTTCTGGTTTTTTCAGTGTTGTGGCAGCAGCTGCGAATAATATTATTATGACAATAGCATCAATCGTATTTATGGTTCCACTTTCAATCTCAAGTGCTGTTGCCGTCAGAGTTGGAAATGCTTTTGGTATGAAGGATAAGGAGAGATTATTAGAGAGTGCCTTAAGTGCAATAATGATTTCATTAATATTTACTGTCTTTAGTGCTTTAAGTTTTTATCTATTTCCAGAATTTATAATTAGAGTTTTTACTCGTGATAGTGAAGTGATTTTGCTTGGTGTTAAGCTAATGGGAATAGTCGCTCTCTTTCAACTCTTTGATGGACTACAGGTAACTCTGACTGGAATCTTAAGAGGAATGGAGCAAACTAAGCTTTCAAGTATTGTTGTTTTTATAGGATATTGGGTACTTGGTATTCCTTTTGGTCTTTTGATGGCCTATCAATTTGATTTGCAAGTTTACGGGTTATGGATAGGTCTCGCTGTGTCATTAGCAATGTGTGCAATTATTTTGAGTTTTTCATTTCAAAGATTATACTCAAAGTCCTGACTAGCACGTCATAAAAGTAGTGACGTAATAGGTCATCTTTGATAGGGTTTAGATTCATAAATAATTTAAGGAGTAAGTACTTTGGAAGCAGTAAATGTTGATTTAAATAAAGACGTAAATAACGTGGGAATTTCTGAGGAAACAAAAACTGAAAATAAAGCAAGTGAAGCTCAGAAAAAAGAATTAATATCTCTAGCTCAATACAATAGAGCTCTACTTAAACATTTACCAAAAGGTTTTTTAAAGAGAGATCCACTAAGACTTATGTGGAGTGTATTTTTCTTAGGTGCAAGTGCTGCCATTGTTTATAGCTTTTTAAATTATGACTTACCAATCGTTTTAAAATTAGTTCTAGCTTTATTCATGGGAACATTATTGGGCGGAAATGCATTTCTTGCTCACGAAGTTCTACATGGTTCAGTGGTAAAAAATAAAACTCTGCAAAATATCTATGGATTTATTGGTTTTGCACCATTCTTAATCTCTCCTACATATTGGAAGTTTTGGCATAATCATCTTCACCATGGAAACACTCAACTTCTATATAAAGACCCAGATGCTTTTCCTACTAAGATGATCTATAAGCGTAGCAAGTTCATGCGTTGGGCTTTTAAGTTTACTCCAGGAAGTGGAACTCTAGTTAGTTATCTTTATTTCTTTTGGTGGTTTTCTTTTCAAGCAGTTTTAAATCAAGCGTATATGCGTTTTGGTAATAAGATGTGGGCAGGGATGAATCACAAGCGTGTAACTATTGAATTTACATGTCAGATTGCACTTGCACTTGCGTATGTTAATTTAGTTGGTCCTTCCAATTGGATTTACTTAGTTATCATTCCATTTATGGTTCAAAACTATACAGTTATGAGTTATATCTCAACAAATCATAATATCTCTCCGTATACGCGAGTTAATGATCCACTAGTAAACTCTTTATCTGTATCAAATAATCCAGTACTAGAGTTTTTACATTTAAACTTTGGGTATCACACTGAGCATCATTTATTTCCAAATATGCCAATGTCAAAGGCCAAGACTGTCTCTAAGAAGCTTCAAGAACTATACCCTGACCGTTATATGATTATGCCTAAGAGAAAGGCCCTAAAGCTCTTATATTCTACTCCTAGAATCTATAAGAATAGGGAAACCTTAGTTCACCCAATAAGTGGTAAAGAATACGAAACATTAAATAAAGAGAACCTCTCATAATGAGAGGTTTTTTTTTGCCTTGCTATAAAGTTGAGTTTTTTGATCGGCCTATTTAACTAAAACTTAACATGAAAAAAGATAAAATAGTTGCCATTTTAGCCTAGAAAAGTTTTCATTAATACAGAGTTAAAATACTAAGGATGGTCAACTTGAAATTAATAGGTCTTCTGGTTGTTCTAAGCCTTCAATGCTTTGCTGGATTAAAGTTTGGAAGCTATAACATTAGAACTTTCGACAAGAATGGGTCGTACACAAATAAAGTAGAACTTAAAGAAATTATTAGAAAAGCTAATTTTGATTTCTACAGTGTACAAGAGATCGTAAACGCTGAGTCGCTACAAAACTTCATCAGAACAAATTTTCCTGAATTTGAATTAGTTCTTTCTTCTTGCGGAGGAGCTGGTCGTCAGAAGTTAGGGTTTGTTTATAATAAATTCAAAATCAAAATGCTCTCAATTCGTGAAGACGACATTTTAAGTGATGTTAAGTCTAGTGGTTGTGACTCTTTAAGACCTGCTATGATCGGCGAGTTTCAACAAATCAGTAACGGAAGAAAGTTTAATGCCATCGCTGTTCACCTTAAGGCAGGCAGTGGATCAAGAAATTACAGTCGAAGAAATACTCAATATGCAATTTTAGGTGATTTAGTTGAGGCCTTTCAAAAAAGAGGTCAAAAAGACATTGTGATTATGGGTGACTTTAATACTACTGGTTATGCCCTTAGGGATGCAGATTATAAAAACTTTCGTAAATTTTTAAATGATCATAGTCTCTCTACTAGTGCTCGCTATATCAGATGTACTTCTTATTGGGGAGGAAGTGATTATAGTGACAATATAGAGGAAGCTTCAACTCTAGATCATATAGTTTATTCAGATAACTTTATGGGCAATGATAGCTTAAGCTTTGATGTTTATGCTCATTGTGAAAAGGCTAGATGCCGAGATACTTATGTCAACGTATTAGGAACTAGCTATGAAGAGGTAAGTGATCATTGTCCAATTTCTCTTCAAGTAAATGACTAATTCGAACTTCTCTAAGAAATACTGGGACGAAAATTACTCACAACCTAACACAATGGATTGTATCGGTAATGCTCATGAGCACGTGGCGTATTTATGGTACTTTCTAAAGCTTGAAAAAGTAGATGTTAGTTCAATCATAGACTTTGGTTTTGGTTACGGTTATCTTTTTCAAAAAATGCTCAAAAAATTTATTCCCTACAAAGCTTGTGGGATTGAGCCCTCAAAATATGCTTTTGATAAAGCTCGTGGCCGTAAGCTACAACCTGTCGAGTCTACAGAGTTAAAGCTTTATAATGAAAGTTTAGAAAAATGGTGTGAAAGAAAGAATCACAGTCGCTTAAGATTTGATTTAGGAATATGTACCTCGGTCTTTCAGTATCTAGATGAGGAAACTTTAAAAAAGTGTATTCCCATTATGAGTCAACGAGTTAAGTACCTTTACTTAACTGTCCCAACGGACGTTGAGCTTGAGAGACAAATTGAGGAATTAGATTTTCATGATCAGTATGCACTAAAGCGTAATAGTAAGTTTTATAGAGAAATTTTATCTCCACATTTTACTATGATTTCGAGTAAGATCTGGGAGAGTAAATTTTATTTTAATGAGAGAACCACCCACTTTACAGATTTATTATATAGGAGCTAAGTATGTTAGGGATTTCTGATAGAGCAAATAACCTTGGAGAGTCAGTTACAATTAAAATGGCACGAATAGCAGGTGAGCTAAAAGAGCAGGGGAAAGATATTATTTCTCTAAGCTTGGGAGAGCCAGATTTTAATGTACCAGAAATTGTAAAAAATGCTGCTAAGAAAGCAATCGATGATAATCATTCTCACTATACTCCAGTTCCTGGTTATAAAGACCTTTTAAAAGCCATTCAAGCAAAGTTTAAAAGAGATAATGATTTAAATTACGATCTTGATCAAATTGTAGTTTCAACTGGGGCAAAGCATTCACTTATGAATGTTTTACTCTCTACTGTAAACCCTGGAGACGAGGTAATCCTTCCTGCGCCATATTGGGTAAGTTATATTGAAATGGCAAAGTTCTGTGAGGGAACTCCTGTGGTTATAAATACTAGTATTGAAACAGACTTTAAGATTACTCCCGATCAATTAGAAAAAGCTTTAAGTAGCAAAACAAAATTATTTCTTTTCTCTAACCCTTGTAACCCATCTGGTTCAGTATACACTCACGATGAGCTAGCAGAGCTTGTAAAAGTTTTTGAAAAGTCTGAGTGTTATATCGTTAGTGATGAAATTTATGAATATATTAACTTTGAAGGTAAAACTCCAAGTCTTGCAAATTTTGCAAGTATTAGAGATAGGGTTATCACAGTTAATGGGATGTCTAAAGGTTACTCAATGACTGGTTGGCGTATTGGCTATATCGGTGCTCCTAAAGCAGTTGCTAAGGCCTGTGCTAAGATTCAAGGACAATTCACTAGTGGTGCGAATGCAGTGGCTCAGATGGCATCTATTACTGCATTAAATGATGCTGCTGATGATGTTGAAAGCATGAGAAAAGTATTTTTAAAAAGAAGAGATCTCTTTTTAGAAAAGTTATCAGAAATAAAAGAGCTAAAATTAAATAAACCAACAGGTGCCTTTTATTTATTTCCAGATGTAAGCAACTACTTTGGAAAAAGTTATGAAGGAAGAACAATTAATGGAGTAGGAGATCTTTGTGAGTTTATTTTAGAAGATAGTCTTGTGGCAACAACTCCAGGAGATGCTTTTGGGTGTCCAAATAATGTTAGGTTAAGCTATGCCAACTCTGAAGAGCAGTTAATTGAGGCCGCTAAACGTATTAAAGAAAGCTTAGCAAAGTTAAAATAATTATAATTCAAGCCGTCCTGCTAAAAGGGCGGCTAAATTCTTAGTATAATCAAAACTCTCAAAGATAATCTTCATACTCGCAGTTATTGGAACACTAAGAAACATTCCAGGTATTCCCCATATAAAGCCCCAAAAAGTAAGTGATAAGAGAACAACCACCGGATGCAGTCCTATACTTTCTCCTAAAAGCTTTGGTTCTATAATATTTCCAATAATAGTTTGAAAAGTAATTAGAAGAATTAATATGACAATTAACTCCCAACCTAAAGAAAACTGTAAGAATAGGATCGGCAAAGGAAGTAAAACAGCTATGATTGATCCAATATTTGGTATAAAGTTCAATAGAATTGTAAGTAGTGCGAACATCGAAGCTAATTCGACTCCAAAGGCCAAAAACACAATGTATGAAAGAACTCCTGTGGCCAATGATAAAACTAACTTCAAAGAAACATATTTAAATAAACTCTTTTTTATTTTTTGAAAGGTATCATTTTCTACACCTTTCTTTTCTCCACTCAGAAGAAAAATCGTAAAAATAATAATCAAAAATGAATTACTCAGAATGGAAAGAATACTTTGTGTTAACTTCTTAAGGATACCACCTACAGGTAATGCTTCTAGATTTTTATTAATTGCCTCTTGATTAATATTAAGTCCCAAGTTTTGGGTAAAGACTGATATTTCTGACTTTGCATTTAATAATTTCTCTTTATAGATATCAGCTCCATCTAAGAAGTTTTGAAGAGAATTATTTATAATAATAATCAAAATCGAAGTAGAAAGTAGAAAGATTATTATCGTACTAATTAAACTCATATTCTGATTTAGTTTTAATTTTGTTTGCTGCCAACTCATGAAAGGAGAAATAATAAGGTACAAAAATAAAGACAGTACAAAAGGAATCATGATCGTCTTTGTATAGATTAAACTCATTGCAAGAGCGATTACAGTTAAGGTAAATAAACAAAACGTATTAATTTTTGATAATGTATTCATATGTTAATATTATCACTGAAACCATAAGGATCAAGAGAGTGATTAAGTCCGGTATAAATATTGTTAGATTTGCAAAGAATTTCATTTCAATGAGAAAAATGACAGAAGAAGATTATGCAAAAAAAGCAGCTTCTTTTCTGGTGGATATTGCTCGTTCTGAAGGTGGAATGCTCTTTAAGTTTATGCAGTATCTCGATACAGATGCTCGCTTTGAATCTTTTGAACACCTCTCAAAAGAAAATGACTTTGCTCTCCCTATTGAAGAAGTGATATCACTCTTTGAAAAAGAATTTGATGTTAAGTTCAAGGATCATTTTAAAAGTATTAATGAAAATCCTTATCTAGCTTCTTTATCACAAGTTCATATTTTAACTAGTCATGATGATCAGCAGTTTGCTTTGAAAATTCAATATCCTCAAATTAAAGAGAAAGTTCTCTCTCAGTTAAAGCTTCTTAATCTGATTCCTAAAAAGGGAATGGGGCCTGTTAAGAAGTGGGGGGTAGATATAGGAATGTATCAGAAGATGTTTCAAGACATTCTAAATGAAGAGCTTGATTATAAAAAAGAAGCGGAAAAAATGGCAAAAATTAAAAAGCTAATTCCCACTTCCAGCCCATATCGAGTCGCAAGTGTTGTCGCTAAGTTCTCATCTAATACAATGATGACACAAGAATTTATCCAGGGAATTCATTTTAATGAATTACTTGATCTTCCAACTCTTGATCAAGAAAGATTACTTTACCTTTTTCTGGAGGGGTACTTTCAATTATTGATCGAAACAGGCTATTACCAAGGTGATTCAAATTTTGGAAACTTCTTATTTAATAGTGAAGAAGACTATATCGGTCTCATTGATCTTGGACAAATGCAATTTCTTAGCTATCAAAAAAGAGAAGTATTATTTAGCTTATTACAACGTTTAATAAATAAAGAAGAAGTTGATTATCTTTCTTATTTTATTGCAATTGGATTTGATCGAGAAAAAATTATTCAATTAGAAGAATTCCTTCCCATGCTCACACAGATCATTTTTGAGCCTTTTCTATATGATGAAAACTATGATTTGAATAAGTGGCAATATAAATACAAGTTAGAAACTCTCTTAGGGGAGCAGAAGTGGTGGTTTAGAAGCGCGGGAGATGAAGACTTCTTTCTCTTAATGAAATCATTTACAGGTATTAAGGCCTTTATTCAAAAAGCCAATATAAAGTTAAATTGGCATCGAATTCTTAAAAGACAATTAGAAAAAGAAAAGTTTATGTTTGAGCCTGAGAAAGTTGAGGGATTAAATAAAAACTTTAAAGCACATGCAAAAGAAATAAAGTGCGTCGTAGTAAAAGATGGTGAAGAAAGTGTTAATCTTTCATTTCCTATTAAGGCCATATTTGAACTTGAAAGTTATATGGATAAAAAATTAGTACAAGAATTAAATTCACAAGGTATTCACTTTGATGAAATTATACAAAAAGCATTAGAAGATGGGGGAAGAGCAAAATTGCTCTTTGAACATAGCTCTGGAAATAAAGTCGTAAAAGTTAGTTTGAAGTAAAAAAAAAAGGGAAGCTAATGCTTCCCTTAGTATTAATAATTTTATTTTTTCTTAGTGCTTTAAGTCACCCTTAACTTGTTCAACTAAATTATTTAATTGATTTGCAAGACTAGAAAGGTTTTGAGCTGCACCTTGCATATCATTTGCACCTTTACCTGTTTGCTCTGCTGCTAAACTAACTTGTTGAATATTTTCAGTAATTTGTTGAACACCTTGGCTCGACTCACCAACAACTCTTGCTACTTCATTCGTTGTTGCACTTTGTTCTTCCATAGCACTCGCAATACTTGCTGAAATACTATTTAATTGCTCAATTGCATCTGTTACTGAACCAATAGAGTTAACAGCAGATTGTGAGTCAGATTGAATAGCCTCAATTTTCTTCGAGATATCTTCAGTTGCAGTAGCTGTTTGCTTGGCAAGTTCTTTTACTTCATTGGCAACAACCGCAAATCCTTTCCCTGCTTCACCTGCTCTGGCAGCCTCAATGGTAGCATTCAGTGCAAGTAGGTTAGTTTGTTGTGCAATCGATGTAATTACTTTGATAACATTTCCAATATCAAGTGAACTATCACCTAGTTTTGTAATAACTGCATTTGCATCTTTTGCCATTCCCATAGCTTCATTCGATTTAGATGATGATTCATTAGTATTTTTAGTAATCTCACGAATAGAAGCAGTCATTTCTTCCATATTTGTTGCTACTGTTTGAATACCTGAACTTACTTCTTCACTGGCCGCACTAGCAGTATTAGATTGAGCCGAAGTTTCTTCAGCTGATGAACTCATGCTACTCGCAACAGAAAGTAATTCTTCACTTGCAGCACTTAGAGCATTAGATGCTTCAGATAATTCTTCAACTAGTTTTAATTTACTTGTTACAAGATCCCAAGTAACCATTGGTCCAATATATTCCCCTGAAATATCTCTAATAGGAGATACTAAAAGATCTAATTTCTCACCACCAACATTAATAATTGCTTTATGTGGAAGATTACTTGGATCACCAATCATCTTTCTCTGACGAGCTGGATTTTTATGGAACCAATCAATTGATTTTCCTTCTAAGTTTTCAACTTTCTCAGGAAGAAATTGTTCTAATTGTTTAAGCGTACTCTTAGAATTGTCATTCATATAAAGTAGAGTTCCGTTTGGATCAGCAAGCATTGTATTAATTGGTGATAAATCCACCATTTGCTTAAATTTTGTAAGGTTTTTCATCTCAGTAATATCACTTGCTACTTTAACTGCACCTGTGATTTTACCTTGTGGATTTCTAACAGGAGAGTAAAGGGCCTGAATCCAAATTTCTTTTCCAGATTTAGTAATTCTTTTAAACTCTTGGTTAAATGAATTACCGTTAGCGATATCTCTCCAAAAGTTCTTATACTCTTGTGTCTTAACATACTCAGGGTCAACAAAGATAGAGTGGTGCTTTCCTACAATCTCGTTTAAATTATACTCTAGAGCATTACAAAAGTTAGCATTAGCAGTTCTAATCGTTCCATCTGTCTCGAATTCAATAACTGCATAATTATCACTTACTAGTTCATAAAATGATTGTAAAAATTCTACATTTACATCGTCTTTTGTTGTTTTTTCTTGTGCTGACATTCCCGTTTCCTTTGTAGGTTATACAATTAAATATTTTGTTTTATTTTAATGACTTTTAAGTCGAACTCAATGGTAAAAACATGCCGATGGCCTTCATTTAAAGGGCAATACTTTATTGAATAAATTTGTCGGGAAAAGCATGTAAAGAAATTCTTAATAATAATCGGTCTTTAGAATAAGCCATCATACTTATCAACTTCTTTTTAGGAAGTTTCTTTAGTGAAAAATTAAGAAAAATACTTTTTGTTATTATGTGACTTTTATCAGTTTTCTTTTGACGCAATATAGAGAGTAAGAGAGAAAAGTTATATACTTAGTATAATCATCAACTTAAAATGTAAAAAATGATCAGTATTTTAAATAAAATTCACCCAGCTTTTGTTATCTTATTTGCCTGTTTACTATGGGCAACAGATATTTTTGTTCGTTATCCAGTTACTTTAAAGCTTGAAAGCCAGCATATTATCTTTTGGGAAAATCTTTTTGGACTAGTTGTCTTCTTGCCCTTTCTAAATAAGTCAAAATTAAAAGATTTGCTTGATATAAACCTAAAAGAGTTTTTAATGCTACTTTTTCTTGCTCTCTTTGGCTCAACGATTGCGGGATATTTTTTTAATATAAGTATTCAATTAGCTAGTCCAAATACTTTTTCATTTCTACAAGTATTTCAACCACTACTAGTCGTTGCCTTAGCTAGTTACTTTTTAAAAGAAAAGTTTGATCAATTATTTATAGTCTGGGGAATGTGGATTATTCTTAGTGCATTAATTATTCAATCTAATGAAATAGAATTAGGAACTATCTTTATTGATTTCACTAATCATCCAAAAGCAATTCTAATGGGACTTGCGGCCATGCTTATTTGGGGGATATGTACTGTTATTGGTAAAAAGCTATTAGAGAAGCATACTCCTTATAAAATTTTTATGTGGCGTTGGATTATGTCGACTTGCTTCACTGGAATGGTTTTTATTACTGCTAAAAAAGACTTTGATTATTCTCTTATGACTGAACCTGTATTCATCTTTCGTGTTCTTTATATTGGAATTATTTGTGGAAGTCTTGCCATGTGGTTTTATTATCATGGCCTTAAGCGCTTAAAGGCATCAACCACTTCATTTGTTGAACTGGCCTATCCCGTATTTGGAATGATCTTTGCGAGTTTTCAAACTTTTGGAAAAATGACTTTTTTACAAATATTAGGACTGGTCTCTTTAGTTTTTGCCGTAACTATTTTAGTTAATAATTCAGAGGACGAATCTGGCAATGAAATTAAAGATAAGGGCACTCACTTTTAGTTTATAGATCGAGGTAGAACTTACCATAGCCTTTAATAGAACAAATATACTGCTTTGACTCTTTTTTACATTCTTTCATGGGCGATAAAGTTTCACTTTTAACAATCTTATTTTTTTTAATTTGAGTAATTGTATAGATATTATCTTTCTTTTTCTCTTTATCTTTTGTCGTAATAATTACTCCATCAACAATATCCCATAGAGATAGCTCACAAGCTCTTTGCATAATAGGAATAACTCTTTCTTTTATCTTTGTATTATCAGATATGGGTAGATGGTTTTTTTCAAAACTAATATTGTGAAAAGTTACATTAGACTTTTTCTCACTATCTATTTTCGATTCAATAAGAAAGTTTCTCTCTTTTGCAACTCGCTCTTTTTTTAAAGTTAGTAAGCCTGCAAAGAATTCCTTAGAATTTGGACAAAAGGCATTAGTATTTTTAATTAATGTTATTTGCTTTTTTTCATATTTAATTGACTGATGAGCGTTGAAGCTATGAATCTTTTTCTTTTGAGAGAGAATAATAGGCTTTTCTTTTGCAAGTGCTACTGTGTTTAAGCATAAGCATGTGCATATTGTAATTAGAAGTATTAATCTAGCATTAACCATTGGTCACTTCCACTTTGGCATACTGCTGGTACTTCAGCACATAATTCATAACTATTATAATTTCCAAGTGAACTCGCATAGCTTGTTGAATAGGCATTGCGAGAACATTGTTCAAATGATTCAGTTAAATAACAACTTCTTGTTGATATTATATTCATAAACTCCGCAGGATAAAGTAGAGATGAGTCTGAGCTATTAATAAGATTAGTCCTTTGTGAGATTTCTTGAAATTGAGAATATAAATCATTAACTTGGGCATTGAGAGCTTGAAAGTATTCAAATCTTTCTTCTTGTGATGCCCCTTGATTATTATTTGACCCATAAATCATAATCTTAGCCGGTTTCATCGAGCTATTACTAAGTCTTTGGCTCAGTTGACTTAGTTCTTCTTCAATTCGAACGAGTTCATTTTGAGATTGAGAGTCTATTTGATCTAATTGTCCATTCATTCGCATGAAATTAATACGACCTCGAATGGATTGATTATTATAGCTTCCAAGTTTTTCTTCTAAGTTGCGATAAGCATTATTAACCATATCAACAGAGTAAGAACTTGCTTCTACATCATTTGTAAAATCTCTATTGTATAGACTTTCCATACTGTAGCGAATTCGATCATAAGCATAGTTTGGAAAATGCATGACAGAGTCTTGTGGTGCTACAGTTCGACAATCATACATACTACGAAAGTCTGGTGTTTGAGCATTTGTTATTCGGCCATTATGATCAAAGTAATACCCCATATGCTCTTCTTCGTATGAATCCGCGAGGCCTAGATAATGAAATATTTCATGCACAATAATCGGACAACTGGTTTGGGTACTCCAGGTTTCTGTATTCTCTCTTTCAATTGGATAATCATATACATTTATTCGTATACCCGGTGGGGGATTAGAACTCTGATTTGATTTTTCTAATTTTATTTCAAGACTTTGTCCAAAAGGTCCATTAAGACTCCCATTAATTTCAGCTAAACACTCATTAACTCTTTCAATCATCATTTGAGTATATGCTTGATCTCGTTGAGATCCTGCTGCAACTTTTTTTGAACCATTTCCATGGGCTTCATGAAAATAAAAAATAGGATTAAACGCAGCTATGTAATGATTTGGGTCCTCACTTGAACGAGTAAGTTTATAATTAGCACGAAGTCCATTATTACCAATTGTTTTATTAGAATTATTAAAAATACGACTCTCACCAGGCTGCATATTATTACAAGATCTTTGAAAATTTAGAAGCTCACTTAGCTCAGTTGCTTCAGGAGCTGGTGCACTTACGATTGGTTCACATGCAACTTGATCACTTGAAGTGATAACTTGTGCATAAACACTAGAAATAAATAATAAAATTAAAAAGCTAGTTCTCATATTCCCTCATGGTCTTATCGGTAATTTCTAGCTAAAGAATAAGAAAACCGTCGAGTAGTGGAGAGTTTTACTCTCTCATTTCTAAGTTTCTAAAGTATTGAAAGTATTAAGCTCTTTTCTAAAGATATTGTGAGTTGATAAAATGTTTATAATATTTAAGGCAAATGATGAAAATAAATGTCCACGTAAAAACTAAATCAAAGATAGAAAAAGTAGAAGAGCTTAGTGATGATGAGTTCATTGTATGGGTAAATGCTTTGCCTGTAGATGGTAAAGCAAATAAGCGAGTGATTGAATTATTGGCCAAGCATTTGAAAGTTCCAAAAAGTAAAATTGAATTAAGTACTGGATCTAAATCAAAGAAAAAGGTATTTAAGTTACTTTGATAAGTGCATATTAATAAAAGTTAATTCGTCCCAATTCCTCAATAAAGGTTTTGGCATTAATAGATATATTCTTCTTACTAGGACTAATAATCCAAATCGGTATTTCTTCAGGAAGATAGCTTTCTAAGATAGAAACAAGCTCACCACGGTCTAAGTAAGATTGCACGTACTCTCTTGGAAGACAACATATACCTAAATCATTAAGTGCTGCTTTTAAAAGAGTTCTTCCGTTATTACTTTTATAATTTCCTTTAACGATAATATTTTGTTTTTTGCGATTAATTAAAAAACTCCAGGTATCTTTTAAGGTTAAGCAATTATGTTGCTTTAAATCTTCAGGCTTTTTAGGTGTACCGTGCTCACTTAGGTAGTTTGGGCTGGCACAAATAAATTCTTTTCTATTAGCGATCTTCTTGGCAATAAGTGCTGAGTCTTTTAGATGCCCAACTCTAATTGCAAAGTCATAGGACTCTTTAAATAAATCAACTATCTTTTCTTCAAAAACTAATTCGATTTGAACTTTTGGATATTTTTTTACGTACTCTAAGACAAAGGGAGTAATGTATTCCTCACCAAAAACTCCAGCAACACTAATTTTTAATTTTCCAGAAGGATCTACAGATTTATTTAATATCTCATCTTGGGCTTGGATGATTCCATCAAAACTCTTAGAGCAGGCCTCGTAGAATTTAGCACCAGTTTCAGTCAGTTGAACAACTCGGGTTGAGCGATTAAATAATCTTTGGCCAAGTTGATCTTCTAAGTCTTGAACTAGCTTTGAAATATGTGCCTTTGATACACTTAATTCTTTTGCAGCTAGGGAATAACTTTTGTGCTTTGCAACTTTTTCAAAGGCGACTAGTGATTTAAAGCTCTTAATTGTTTCCATGTGTGAACAATGTGTCAACTTGTGGCTTGATTGTCAATAACTTAAAATGCTCATAAATATATTAAAGTAATACAAATTAACTAGGAGTTTTGTAATGGAAAAAAAGACTATGAAAGTAAAAGCTGCCGTTGCTTGGGGACCAAAAGAGCCACTAAGTATTGAAGAAGTAGATCTAGAAATGCCCAAAAAAGGCGAAGTACTAGTAAAAATTATTGCTACTGGTGTATGCCATACAGATGCTTATACTTTATCAGGTCAAGACCCTGAAGGTTTGTTTCCAGTTATTCTTGGTCATGAAGGTGGTGGAATTGTTGAGGCCGTTGGTGAGGGAGTTACAACTCTTCAAAAAGGCGATCATGTAATCCCACTTTACACTGCTGAGTGTGGTGAATGTAAAATGTGTAAGTCTGGAAAAACAAACTTATGTTCAAGCGTAAGAGAAACTCAAGGCCGTGGTTTAATGCCAGATGGAACTTCACGTTTTTCAAAAGATGGAAAAATGATTCATCATTATATGGGAACTTCAACATTTGCTGAATATACTGTCCTCCCAGAAGTATCATTAGCAAAGGTGAGTAAAGAAGCTCCATTAGATAAAGTCTGTCTTTTAGGTTGTGGTGTAACTACTGGTATTGGAGCTGTATTTAATACGGCAAAAGTTGAAGAAGGTGCAACAATAGCTGTTTTCGGTTTAGGTGGTATCGGACTTTCAGTTATCCAAGGTGCTAAAATGGCAAAGGCTGCTCGAATAATTGCTGTGGACATTAACGAAGATAAATTTGATATGGCCAAAAAATTTGGAGCTACAGACTTTGTTAATCCTAAAAATTATGAAAAACCAATTCAAGAGGTAATTGTTGAGTTAACTGAAGGTGGCGTTGATTATTCTTTTGAATGTGTTGGAAATGTAGAGCTAATGAGATCTGCACTTGAGTGTTGTCATAAAGGTTGGGGTGAATCAATCATTATTGGTGTTGCTGGTGCTGGACAAGAAATCAGTACTCGTCCATTTCAATTGGTAACGGGAAGAGTATGGAAAGGAAGTGCTTTTGGAGGCGTAAAAGGTAGAACTGAACTTCCTGGTTATGTTGATCGTTATATGAGTGGAGAGATTAATCTCGATGATCTAGTAACATTTAAATTACCTCTTGAGAAAATCAATGAGGCCTTTGATTTAATGCATGAAGGGAAAAGTATAAGAACAGTTATTGATTACACAATGGAGTCATAATGAGTTATGAAACTTTAAAGAAACATAGAACGTTTGAAGGTGAGACACTTTTTTGTGAGCATGATAGTACTGCAACTAAAACTAAAATGAAGTTTTCAGTATACATGCCAAATGCAAAAGTTGATTCTGCAATCATTTGGTTATCAGGCCTAACTTGTACTGATGAGAACTTTATCACTAAAGCTGGAGCTCAAAAAATTCTTGCTGGAACTAATACCATGATTATTTGTCCCGATACTTCTCCTCGTGGAGTTGGTGCTCCTGGAGAGGATGAGTCTTATGACTTTGGAACTGGTGCAGGTTTTTATGTAAATGCCACAACAGATGGATATAAAGATAATTATCAAATGTACGATTATATCGTGAAGGATCTAGTGTCAGTTTTAAAAGACGACTTTAATGTACAGAAAATTTCTATTACAGGTCACTCGATGGGTGGGCATGGTGCACTTGTCATTGGTCTAAGAGAGAAGGAAATTTTTGCGTCAGTGTCAGCTTTTTCACCTATTGTTAATCCTGTTCAATGTCCTTGGGGGCAAAAGGCACTTAAAGGATATCTCGGGGATAATGAGTCTGAGTGGAAAGAGTATGATGCTTGTGAGCTAATTAAAGCTGGTAAAAGAGCTTCTTCTTCTCTCTTAGTTGATCAAGGTTTAGCTGATGAATTTTTAAAAGAACAATTACTCTCAGATAATCTTAAAAAAGTTTGCTCTGAAACAGATCAAGCTTTAGAGCTTAATTTTAGAGAAGGCTATGATCATAGTTACTACTTTATTAGTACTTTTATAGAAGATCATATTAAGTTTCATTTAAAGCATCTGGCTTAAATTGTGTAGAAATCTAAACATTTTCTTCTTATATGGAGCAAGTTATTTCCTAGGAATCTATCTATTATAAAGAGTAACCACTTCTTAATAGATAGATTCAGAGGAAATATGAAGAAAATTTTAATCCCTATTTTTTTAGTACTTATTGGTATTGGTAGTTTTTATTTATATCAACACAATAGCTCAAATAATATAAGTGTCGCTCAGATCAATCACTCAGAAGACTTTTATTCTAAAAAAATTCAGCCCTTATTCAATCAAAAGTGTATCGCATGTCACTCTTGTTATAATTCTCCCTGTCAGCTAAAGCTTACTTCTTATCATTCTACTGTAAGAGGGGCGAATAAAGTTAGTATATATGACTTTCCAAAACTTGAATCAAGAGAACCAACGCGTATGTTTGTAGATGCTAAGAATGAGGAAGAGTGGAGAGAGAAAGACTTTTATGATGTGATTGGAAATAATGATGAGTCAATTCTACTACACATGGTCACTGGGTTTAAGGGCATTGAGTCCGGAGAACAAAGTGAATACCTATCTGAAGCAAGCCGTGTTTGTATTTCAGAACTAACAGACTCACAAATTGATAATTATACTGATAAGAACCCAGCGGGGAGAATGCCTTATGGAATGCCTAAGTTAAAATCTAATGAGATTAAGCTTATTAGTAAGTGGATATCAATGGGTGCTCCAGGGCCAGACAGAGAAAAACAAGAAGAGCAAATTAGTGAGTATAATGGTGTTAAGGAGAAAATTGAAAAGTGGGAGAATCTCTTTAACCGAAAAGGTTTAAAGTCCGAATTAGCATCTAGATATCTATATGAGCATTTATTTTTGGCCCATTTATATTTTGAAGATTTTCCTAAGCTTAGCTTTAAATTAGTTCGCTCTCGTACAAAATTAGGAATGATTGATGAAGTGGCTACAACTTATCCTTTTGATGATCCCAAAGAAGATTTTCATTATCGTTTAAGGCCAGTTATTGAAACAATAGTGCATAAAAGTCACCTTCCATTTAAATTAAGTGAAGATAAAAGAGAAAAAATATTAAAGAGCTTTTATGAAAGTAAGTGGGAATCGATACCTAAGAAAATACCAGCATATGGTAGAAGTGGAGGGAATCCTTATAAGACTTTTAAAGATATTCCTGTTAAGGCACGCTATCAATTCTTTTTAGATAATGCCAACTATCACATTATGACATTTATTAAAGGGCCTGTTTGTCGCGGGCAAACAGCACTTAATGTAATTAATGATCACTTTTGGGTTTTCTTTGTTGATCCAGCAAAAGATCCTCTGGTAAATTCTAAAAAGCTATATGAAAAAATCTCAAGTGAAATGATGCTGCCTGCTCAATTAAAAGATGATATTAGTCCCTTAGTTGATCTAAGAGATAATTATTGGAATGCAATTGATGAGAAGTTTAAGTATCTTTCTAATCAGGAATTAGACTTAACTTGGCTATGGACTGGTAATAAAGAAGACCTCGATGCATCTGTTACTGTTATGAGACATTTTGATAGTGCTCATACAATGAGAGGCCTACAAGGTCGTATTCCAAAAACAGTTTGGGTCTTAGACTATCATGTCTTTGAATCAATTTATTATAATTTAACAGCAGGTTATAATGTATTTGGGCCGATCTTACATCAACTTAATTCACGTCTCTTTATGGAGTTATCACGCATTTCATCAGAAGACCTATTCTTATCTTTTCTTCCTCAAAAAGAAAGAGAAGAAATTAGACTAAATTGGAATCAGAAAACTCCAGATAAAAAAGAATCGACATTAAAGTGGATAACGGATGTTTTTACCAATGATGCACAAGAGGAGATGCAATATCGCTATGTCTATGCAGGCAAGAAGATTAAGTCCAAAGTAAAGTTTGAAAAGAAGGACGTTAAAACAGAAATACTAAGTTTAATTAAAGAAAAGGTTTTAAGTTCTGAACAGGTAAATGCCACTAAGGGAACATTGCCACATGAGCTAAAGGCTCTAAATGATTTGAAATCAGATGCCATAGCATTTCTTCCGGATAGTATTGTCATTAGTTATAATGATGAAGTTTATACTATAGTACATCATAAAGATCATTATAATGTTTCAATGTTATTATTTGAGTCTGAAAGAAGGAACACTGCCAATGATTCTATTGATATTATTCCTGGAGTCGTGACTTCATATCCTAATTTATTTATGCACTTCAATGCTAAAAGTCTTAGTACATTTACAAAGCGTTTAAAGACTGCACAAACACAAGATATGGTTGATGCTCTCTTAAGACGTTACGCAGTCTCTAGGGCGAATGAGGAAATTTGGAGTAGTTATGATTATTTTTCAAAAAAGAGCTTTGAAAAAAGTACCAATGAGTTTGGTTACTTAGATCTTAATCGTTATCTAAATTTGTAATTTAAAAGAAGGGGAGTACTAATAATACTCCCCTCGGTCTTAACTTTGTTTTTCAAAGAAATCTGCAATTTGCCTTAGAAATTTAGCAACCTCTTTGGTTTCGCATTTACAACAAGCACATTGACAGCAATTCTTATTTTCTTTTTCACTCATGATAATCTCCTTTAGCGACAACAGTCAGCTTTATCAATTTCATCAGCGAGCTCGCGTAGCAAATGAGATAACTCAGATGCTTTTAATTCATAATAAACTTCTTTCCCTTTTTTCTTGGCACCTAATATTCCCACATTCTTGAGCTTCGATAAATGTCGACTTACAACCGAAAGATCAATCGAACAACAAGTTGATAGCTCACTTACATTAGCTTCGCGACACTGACATAAATGAGTTACTAGCGAGAGTCGATTTGAATCTGAGAGTACTTTAAAAAGGTCTGAATATTTATTAAGTTGGTTCTTTTTCATATTTGCATTATCGTGCAAGTATTTAGAAAACTCAAGACTTTATTTGCATAAAAATGCAAATGTTAATTATTCTATTAACTTACCATAGATGAATATTCATTTTTTTGAAAAATTAAAGGTTCTTTTCGGCTTTTTTAACTTCTTCTAAAAGTTGTTTGCACTCTTCTGCACCTAGACCAAATAGGGGATTACTTTTTGGTAGGTCCTTAGCTTTGGGTGAAAATTGAAATGTCTGTAGGCGATTATTTAAATTAATTTTAAGCTTTCTAAGTTCTTTTTCATTCCAGTCACTTAGATTATTAAGGTCTTTACCTTTTATTGTCGCCATTTTTGATTCCTCGAGTATTAGTATTTTCTGACTATATACATATTCCGCTGCACAAAAACAAGCGTTTCCTCTGCAATTTTAGTAAGCATGAGGCCTTTGACTGATATTAATTGACTCCGTACTATGGTACGGGGTGTATACTATGAAAATGAAAGAGTCATTAACTATTGGAAAGTTGGCCATGGCCTCACAAGTGAATGTCGAGACTATCCGCTTCTATGAAAGAAAAGGCATTTTAAAACAACCAAAGAAGCAGGGGGCTTTTAGAAAGTATCCTGATGAATATATTACGCGTATTCGCTTTATTAAGCGCTCTCAGGAACTTGGCTTTACCCTAAAGGAAACAAAAGAACTCTTAGATTTAAAAATTAAGAATCAATCAAAGTGCAGTGATGTACTTTCAAAAACAGAAATTAAAATTGAAGAAATAAATCAGAAAATTAGTGATCTAAAAAAAATGAAACAATCGCTTCAGGCCCTTGCAAGTTGTTGCGAAGATATTAATCAACCTCTTAGCGATTGCCCCATTTTGGAGTGCTTTATAAATCCAAAGGATAAAAAATGAAAAAGAATATTTTATTTTTATGCACAGGTAATTCTTGTCGATCTCAAATGGCCGAAGGCTGGGGAAAGGCATTAAAAAGTGAAACTTATAACTTCTTTTCTGCTGGGACTAAAAAGCATGGCCTAAACCCCAATGCTATAAAAGTCATGAGTGAAGTAAATATTGATATAAGTTCACATGTGTCTAATACAACAGATGAATTATCAAGTGTGAAAATGGACTTTGTCTTTACGGTTTGCTCCGATGCTCATGAGAATTGTCCTTTTTTCCCACAAGGAAAAATCATTCATGTGGGTTTTGATGATCCTCCAAGACTTACTAAAGACATGACTGATGAAGAAGAAATTCTTTCAGTTTATCGTAGGGTAAGAGATGAAATTAAATCATTTGTAGAAAATATTGATAAATATATTGAGGGAAGTCATGAGTAAAGAGTCTGAACAAATGGGATTTTTTGAGCGCTATCTAAGTATCTGGGTAGCTTTGTGTATTATAGGTGGAATCATTCTAGGAAAGATACTTGGAAATTCAATTAGCTTTTTAAGTGATATGAATATTGCAACAGTAAATATTCCAATCGCACTCCTTGTATGGCTTATGATTTTTCCTATGATGGTCCAAATTGATTTTAGTTCCATTAAAGATGTTGGTAAAAACCCAAGAGGGTTGGCCCTTACACTTATTATTAATTGGCTTATTAAACCATTTACCATGGCATTTTTTGCGTGGATTTTCTTTGATCAACTTTATTCAGCTTATCTAAGTCCTGAAGTGGCCGAGCAATATATTGCAGGAGCAATCATTCTCGGTGCGGCTCCATGTACTGCTATGGTTTTTGTATGGTCATATTTAACCAAGGGTGATCCTGAATATACATTAGTTCAAGTTGCGATCAATGATCTTGTTCTACTTATTGCATTTATCCCTATCGTTAAGTTTCTCCTAGGTGTTACCAATGTTTTTATTCCCTTTGATACATTAATTTCTTCGGTACTCATTTTTGTTGTCATTCCACTAGTGTCTGGCTTTATTGCTAATAAAACCTTAATCAAGGCATATGGTGAGAAGTGGTTTAAGGAAGTTTTTATGGCCAAACTTAAGCCTGTATCAATTATGGCTCTCCTAAGCACATTAATTTTATTATTCGCTTTTCAAGGTGAAAAAATATTAGCAAACCCACTACATATTCTTTTAATTGCAATCCCTTTAACAATTCAAACTTACTTTATTTTCTTTATTGCTTGGGGAGTTGGTAGAAAACTAAAATTACCACACTGTGTACTTAGTCCAGGCTCAATGATTGGAGCTAGTAATTTCTTTGAACTTGCTGTCGCAGTAGCTATTGCTTTATTTGGCCTTAATTCTGGGGCTGCTCTAGCAACTGTGGTGGGGGTATTAATTGAAGTTCCTATAATGTTAAGTCTGGTGAAGCTCTCAAATAAATGGAGATATTAATGAATTACTTAAAAGATGAAGAGTTCAAATTAAAGGCAAAAAACTCAAAGAGTATAGAGCATAAACCTCGAATACTTATTTTATATGGCTCATTAAGAGAAAGATCGTATTCAAGACTATTAGCAGAAGAGGCAGGTCGAATTCTTGAGTATATGGGAGCAGAGGTTAAGTTTTTCAACCCAGATGGTCTTCCAACTTTTGATAATGATCGTTCTGTCGATCACCCGAAAGTGCAAGAGCTTAGAGATTTAAGTCTTTGGTCAGAGGGACAAGTATGGTCTTCACCTGAGTTACACGGAAATATTTCCGGTCTTATGAAAACTCAAATTGATTGGATACCTCTTTCAATTGGAGCCGTTAGACCAACCCAAGGAAGAACATTGGCAGTGATGCAAGTCAGTGGAGGCTCTCAAAGTTTTAATGCAGTTAATTCTCTTAGAATTCTTGGACGTTGGATGCGAATGATTACTATTCCAAATCAATCATCTGTCGCTAAGGCCTATCAGGAATTCAATGAAGATGGGACAATGAAAGAATCGGCATTTAGAAATAGAGTCGTGGATGTGATGGAAGAACTAATGCGTTTTACCTATTTAACCCGTGAACATGCTGACTTCTTAGTTGATCGTTATAGCGAGAGAAAAGAAGTGCAAAATAAAGCTATTGAGGCCATGAATAAGGCTGATTGAAATTAGGAAATAAAAAATGGCGGGAGCGAAGGTAATGCTTGCTGCTAAAAGATTGCTATGCAAGCTTTTAGTGCAAAGCTACGAATGAAACGAATGATTTATCATGAGTGTAATGAGTTGGACCGAAGCTGATTGAAATTAGGGAAATAAAAAAGCCACTCAATGAGTGGCTTTTTT
>CEUD01125630.1_pt1 | contig 66651 bp, 63 predicted proteins | sample 356481 | NCBI WGS metagenome assembly CEUD01 (sample SAMEA2623314, study PRJEB7988) | marine metagenome | isolation source: saline water (ENVO:00002010), including | reverse complement strand
CAACAGGTTCCACTCTTTTAATAGAATTTATCTCACGAATTCAGGTTTAGGTATAGGCTGGTGCGGAGGCTTTTTGCTGGAGGGAGGATCGAGTTGATGTGGCGCGTATAATTTGTGGCCGAGTCGAGTTTCACGGTCCGCCCTGAGATTTCTGGGTTGACACGGTCGTATAGATCGTTACCTACTAGCGCTTCAAAGATTTAAACAGAGAGCTGGGCTCCGTTAGGTTAGATTCTTGAGTCGTCACTCTGAGAGAAATTGTATAAATTGCCAAAATTTATGATTTTGGCAGTCCAAATGCTACTTTCGGCTTGTGACTCAAAATATCAAATATCGAGCAAATCCCAATTTTCACCTAGGGGCTTTCACTTAATTGCTTGACTTTAATGTTTTATTAGCATTTAAGGGAACAACTTGCAGAATCAATTTTTAAATTATACATTAACTCGTAACTACCAAATGAAATACAAAAGCTTAATACCAGTCCTCGCCGTCGCCACGATCCCGTGCGTTTCACATGCCGTGATTTCTATGGATTTCACCAATTTGACTCAAACCGTAGACAATGCTAGCACCGATGTCGGTGATGTTTGGACTGCGACCAATGTTGTAGACCTCGGCGGTTCAGTTGGTAGTGTGAATGCGCTATTTACTGTAGTGAGCTCAAACTTGAATGACAACCAGTTTGCATTTGTACCTGGTGAAGCTTCACGCGGCGATGATGCTCGTGTCCGTTTCGATAACATCACTGGTATCACTTCGGAATACAACTACCACGTAGAGATTAAAATCTCCTTTGTAGATCCAGATAACGGTAATGCCGCTGTTTCTTTCAATTCCGGCGAACTTCAAGTTCAGTTTGATGACTTGGATAGCCACTCAGACGTAAATCTCGCTGACTATGCGGGTGTTCTTACTTCGGACATTGGTGCTGGTGAATTCTCATCCAACACAATTCTCGAATCGAACACTACGCTGGTGTCCGGTGCCACTGTTGGTGTATTGCAGTCTGATGGTGCTGGCTTGCCATACGACTCTGCTGGTAATGTTACTGGAACAGATCCTTTAATCCAATCACCTGTGACAGCTGGTTTCACAATCGCAGATTCCGCAGCCGCACTTGGTGAATTCACCATCGTTGTTGGTGTTACTGGTACTGAGTTTGGAACTCGTCACGTTGATATCGATATGACTCCTGACTTCGTGATCGTTCCTGAAGCTTCTTCGTATGGCCTATTGCTCGGCTTGGGCATGATTGCTACAGTAGCGATGCGCCGTCGCAGCAAGTAGAAGTTTAAACTGCCAAATATTTTAAAGACCGCCATTTGATGGCGGTCTTTTTTTTGTCCTATTATGAAAGTTGTTCATTTGAATACGACGGATCGGGGAGGTGCCGCACGTGCAAGCCTGAGGCTACACCAGGGGCTCATCGAGTCTGGGGTTGAATCTCGTTTTGTAGTCAAACATCGAAGTTCAGAGATTCCAGGTGTGACTGAGATTCAGCCAGGTACACCGGCTCGGCAAAACAGATTGTCGAAATATCTACAGAATCAAATTCGCTGGCACCGTAAAAAGAAGAGTGCTGCGGCAGTCGCAGCGCGAGTATTGATTAGTGATTGTCGCTGTGATTTTAGGCCGCGGCATTTTTTGGATTTAGCGCAAGCGGATATTTATCAATTACATTGGGTTGCAAATTTTCTAGATTGGCCGACGACCTTGCCTTGGCTCGCTGAGCGAGCCCCCATTGTTTGGAGATTACCAGATTTGTACGCTTGCTCGGGCATCTTTCATTACCAGCCTGACGAGAATGTGCTAAACTCAACTCTAAAGTCTTGGGACCAGCGGGTACGTAAAATTAAATTAAGGGCACTGGCTTCCATTGACTCAGATCGCTTAGTGGTGGTCGGGCCTTCAAATTGGACCGCCGAGCGCTCTCGTCGTAGTGATATTCTGGGGCGTTTTCAAACTCAGGTGATTTCCAATGCACTGAACACTGACTTCTTTGCGCCCATCGATAAGCGCGAGGCGCGCGTGGCTCTTGGTTTGGAGGCTGATGCCGCTGTGGTTGGCTTTATTTGTGAAGATCTGATGGATCCTCGCAAGGGGGTGGCTGCAGCCATGAAGAGTCTTCAAAATGAAATTGAAGACGACGTCATTTTACTGAGCGCAGGCTCGGGCTCGGGTGAGTCGTCCGGCTCCGCTCGCTCCAACAATGTCAATTTGGGCTTTCTTAAAACGGAATACGAACTCCGCCTTTTTTATTCTGCATTAGATGTTTTTGTGATGCCTTCACTGCAGGAATCTTTTGGGCAGACCTGTTTAGAGGCGCTCGCCTGTGCGACTCCAGTGGTCGCCTTTAAGTCGGGCGGCATTCCTGATATGGTAAGGCCTGGAGTGTCGGGCTGCCTAGTTACTAGCGGAGACTTTGAGGCACTTGGACGAACGGTGATGGAAGTTTTGGAGCGTCCTGAAGAGCTTGCTTCTTTGTCGGAGGGCAGTCGCGCCTTGGCTGTTGCCGAGTTTGACTCGAAATTACAGGCACGGCAATACTTGAAACTCTACGAAAGTTTAATCTCGTAGGGGACCTGTTTTAACTGCCATTGGCCGTCTTGGAAGCTGATGTCTTTATAGTGTGCCTCTGCGAATGCAGTGCGGCCCATCTTCTTTAGCAGGGGATAGAGGTAACCCCATCTACCAGGGATGGGAGCTGCTAAGCATTGCTTGCTAAATGCTAGTTTGTCTGCATTCATTAGCACGTCGCTGGACACGTTTTCTTTCATGCGACTAATGGAGTTGACCATTTCTTTGTGGCATTCGTTGACAAATTCAACTCCACGATTGCTGCCATGTTTTCGGTATCCGCCGAATAGACAGTCCACGTGATAGAGCTCCGCATGCTGGAAAAAACGTGTCCAAAGTTCTCCGTCGACCATGTATCGAATCGACTCGTTGATTTGTCCGCCTGCTTTTTCCCACAGCGAACGGCGCCAGAATACAGATTCTTGCTGAATCCATACATAGTCTCCGAGTAAGTAATCGTAGATGTTTTTACGTGATTTAATGACTTCAGTGATCGCGCCGTATTGGTTCCAGGTTCCATTTAATCCCGTAATCCACTCGACTTCAGGGAATTGCTCAAAAATGTCGGCGACGACCTTGAGCGTCCAAGGTAGATACATGTCGTCACTATTGAGCCAAGCCATGACTTCGCCGCTGGATTGCTTAAAGCCTTTATTGATCGCATCGGCATGTCCCTTGTCGCTTTCGCTGACTGAATAACTGAGCTGCTCTTTATATCGATTTATGATCTGTGGGCTACGATCGTGACTGCCGCCGTCAATGACTATGTATTCAAGATTTGGGTATCCTTGGTTCAGCACAGATGTCATGCAGTCTTCTAGGAAATCACCTTGGTTGTAGGACGGTGTGACTATTGAGATTGAAATACGGTTCATAGTTAAAGCGACGTGTTTAGTGGGCTTCCTTAATGCATGATTTGCCTGAGGGGCGGGGAATCAAATAGCTGGCTTCTTTATGTATTATCATTTAGCTGTGTCTTCTTCTTGGCTGGGGTTGACTCCTTAGTTTGTTGTCTTTGTATGGCCCAACTTTTGGCATTCTGCTTGCCCAATAGCTAGAAATTTCGACTGCGCTGGATTTTTATTCAACGCTTAGGCTCAAGATTGTTTGTTTGATGGGGGGATTTACACTACTTAATTACAGGAAATTGAAGTCCGCAGTCATGCTGTCTGCGGTGATTTTCTGTATCCAGACTGATGAGCTGTGCGGAGCCGATATAAAGTTGAACGACTTTCAGTCATCAAAGCAGCCTGATTATAATTTCAAATTAGGTGAAGTTTACTTTGCCACCAATCTGCGCTCGGGAATCGGCTGGGATAGTAATTATGATCAGGATGAAGAGGCTGAAGCTTCGGCTTATTATTCAATCGGCATGTTCACGAATCTTTCATGGCTCCCTTCGCCTCGAGTAAGTTTTCAGACTGATTTTGATGTAGAGTATGTCGAGTCGGCGAGCGCTTCTCGAGAAGATCAATTGCTAGTGAGTGGTGGTTTCGATCAGACTGCGGCATCGAGTGAGCTGGAGATCCGGATTGATGATCGAGTTTTGACTTTGAGCTCGGAGCTTGCTTCATCGCTTGAAGGTTTGCGGGTTGAGAACGCCAGTGGTGCGCAAGAGGAGGATGATTTTCAGCAATTTGCCTACAGTCTGGGCATCCACTATTCACGGGCTTTGTCTCCGACATTAAATGCTCGCTTAGGTTATACTTACGCCTCGAGTCAGTCGACTGGCGGAGAACGTAGTGATGCCGACTCATCAGATCTTGATACGAAAACCCATAGCGTGGATACTCAGTTTAGTCTGAGCGCGAATCAGAGCCTTCGAGCAGGGCTTTATGCGGGGACTGCTGTCACGCAGAGGAGAAGCGAGTGGCTTTCATCGCATCACTTAGGTTTTGAGGGAAGTTATTTGAGTTCGTATGCGATTCTTTGGGACTTTCGCTTGGGTGCAGATTATCAAGAAGAACCTTCTCGCGGGACCGATTCAGGAGCGCAATGGGCGCCTGAGCTTCAACTCTCAGCGCGTGCTTTGAAACGTAGCGTTTGGGAGCATTCGTATACGCTCAGCTATCGACGAGAGTTTGCTAATTTAATTTCGGAACAAGAGGACTCGGAACTCGCTGAATTTAGTCATATCCTAGCTTTGAGCCATGAATTGAGCCTAGACCTGTCAGCTGATTGGGGGCTTCTTTTGCGTCAAGGGCTGAGCTTTGTGAGTGATGTGAGTTCGCGCGCTAGTTCCAAGCGGTATAACTTGAATTTGAGAGGTCGGTATCGATTGAATTCTCAGTGTGTTTTAGAGTTAAGTTATGATTATTTGAACCAATTTGATGGCGGAGCTAGAGGCTATTCCTTCTCTCGTCATATTATTTTTACGAGTTTGAGCTATAAATTATAGTGAGCTCGTCTTAGGCTTTGATTAGACAAAATTTATGAACCCTTTAGTGAACATTATATATAAGCGAATTCAGCAATTCCGTAGTCCTTACTGGCTGCTCTCTTGCTTCTTTCTCAGCTTTTCGCTCGTTTTGCAAGCTGCAGTGCCTGCTTCGCCGAGTGTGTCTGTCAGCAAGCAAGAAATCGTCCACATCGGAGATCGAGTTCAAGTCGTTTTAAAAGAAGATGCATCCTTCGATTTTGAAGCGCTTGTGAGTGAGAGCGGGACAATCGATGTCCCCTATCTCGGAGAACAGGCAGTTGCAGGCAAGGAGATTGAGTCTATCGAGCGTGCACTCGGCAACTTATTGGAAGAAGAGCACTACTGGAAAGCGACAGTGGAACTGCGTATTTTATCGCATGCGCCTGCTTCAGTTTACGTTTTTGGCGCCGTCAAAGAGCCAGGTCTGATCGAATTACCACCTTCGGGAGAGCTCTCGGTCACTCAGCTCTTGGCTGCGGTGAAGGGGCTGACTTCTTGGGCAGATATTGATCAAGCATATATAATCAGGCGCTTGGAGGACGATCGAGAGGAGCGAGTGCCGGCGAATATACGTGAACAACTGCTAGGTCCTGCTAAATCGACGGGACTTCAGCTGCGGAGTGGGGATGAGCTTTTTGTGCCCGGGCAAAGCGGGGCAGGAGAAGGGATTTTGTTGAGTAGCGAGCCGCTGGAAGTGATTGTGGTCGGGCAAGTGAATGCTCCAGGAGTGATTAAGTTTGCACCTGGCGAAGTGGCAACTCTCATGCGAGCCGTTTTTAAGGCTGGTGGCTTGACGCGCTTTGCTAAAGCTACGGAGCTTAAATTAATACGTTATGCTGGTAATGAGCGCACCGTTGAAATTGTAGACTTGGAGGTCGTCATCGAAAAAGGCTTTCTTGATCAGGATCGTCAGTTGTTACCAGGAGATATGGTGATTGTTCCTCAGAAATTTATTAACCTCTAGCCGTCCCATGCAAATTCCCAACAGCACTATTTCAGAGAGTAAGCCGCCGACACCTGCTGATAATGATCGTGAGACGACTACTGCTTTTTCAAATCCCTGGGCCTTGGTTCAACTCATCTTCCGGCATTGGAGCTGGCTCGTGTGTAGTGTGGTTCTATGCACCTTGTTAGGTGGACTGTATGCCTATCTGGCCACTCCGATTTATCGTGCGACTGCACGCATTGAGATACTGAATGACAGTCGTGTGGAAACACGTGCGACGACTCAATACGACCGACAGGAGCGTTCGCTTTCGCGTCAGATGTTATTGCTTAATAGCAATCGTCTCCATCAGCAGGTGAGAGCGAACTTAGCGGAAGAATGGAAGAAGAAGCTGACGGAGCCAGAGCGCTATGTTGAATTCTTGGTGACAAGCGTGCCAGGTTCTAATGGGACCATGATTGACTGTTTGGTCGATTCGGTTGCTGCTGAATATTCGAAAGCTTATTTGGTGGAGATGATTCAGGGCTATCGATCCTTACGTATGGAAGAGTTGATGGAGGTGAATCAGAGTGCTTTATTGGGGCTGAAGAATGAAGAAACACGAGTGCTGGAAGATCTAGAGCAAGCGAAACAAGACTTGGAGACTTTTGAGCGCGAAAATCAGATCTTATTTGAAAAAGAGCGTGCCGATATGGACATTGCTTTTGTAAATCAATTACTTGCGCGTTTGAAATCAGTGCGTTTGGAACGTGTCTTACTCGAAAATCAATACGAGCAACTTTCGGATGCAGATATTTTGACTGTGAATGAGGCATTAGCGGCAACTCGCGAAACCGAAGGACGTAGCCAAGTCACGCCCGAGGGGGCACCGGCGGTTGATCCGGGCGCAGAGACTCCACCTGAAGCAGCTAAAAATTATGGCGCTTATGATCACTTAAATACTGGAATACAGTGGCAAGAAACTCAGGTGCGTTTGGATGAGTTGCAAAATGAATATAAACAATTGGCTGCGGTGTTTAAAGATACGCATCCTCGTATGATAGATTTGAAAGGTGAGATTACTAAAGCTCAAAGCTCTCTAGCCCATCAAAACGAGTTGGCATTGAAACGATTCGAGGCGCACTATGAGGCATTGAAGCTGCAAGAGGCCGGTATTGAGTCGGTATTAAACAATTGGCGTTCGGAGCAATTTCTGAGCGTGGCCAATCAGAGCGAATATAAACAGCTGTCTTCAAAGGTCGCTCATTTTGAGAGAAAATACAATCTTGTTTATGGCCGCTTACTCGAGAATACGGGGACTACAGAGCCTTTCTTTTTGCGTAAAATACAAGCTCCGCAGGCTAGTGAGAAGCCCATCAAGCCGCAGGTAATTAAAATCATCGCTGCGTCGCTGTTTCTAGGAGCTGCCTTCGGAGCGGGAGCGATTCTAGGGCTCGAGTATTTGAAGCCGAATCCAATTAATGTAACTCATTTAGAGCGTGAGTATCACATTGATTTGTTGGGGCAAATTCGTCGCTGGGACTTGTATTTACCAATCGATAAATTCAATCCCGAGTCGGACATCTTCGTTGCCGCCAAGGGCACGAATCAGATCGCTACGGAAACATACCGTCGCATTCGACTCAATTTATTGAAACAATTTGGTCAGGATGAGAACATTTCGTTTACTGTGACTTCGAGCCAGTCTGGAGATGGTAAAACATTTAATGTCGCGAATATTGCACTACCTTTTGCTTGGGTGGGTAAACGTGTTTTATTGATCGATGCTGATTTGCGTCTTGGGAATTTGACGCGCCGCTTGCTCGGTCGAGAGTTGCGTCATGGACTTGCCGATTGGCTCGCGGATGATTCATGCGATGCCAATATTCATATTGTGAAGTTGAAGCATGAGCCGATCTCCATTCTTCCTGCGGGTGTTTTTGATGATTCGCTGCCTGAAAAAGTGAATGCTGCGCGTTTGCGTGGATTGGTGCATTCACTTCAGCAAGATTATGACGTGATTATTATAGATACAGCGCCAGTTAGTATTTTCTCAGAATCCCTCGCGTTCTGCCAAGCAACCGGAGGTGTGCTTGTCATGATGGATTCATTAACTTCGCAAGCAAGTGTGCAAAATTGCTTAAACGAATTAAGAGGCATACGCACACTTGGCTTTTGTGTGAATGGAGTGAATGAGTCTTACTTGCGAAGCAATGGATACGATGCCTATGGCAGTTATGGTACACGCCACATTGAAAGTGCGTTTCTCTATGGTATGGAATCCGAGACTCCCAAAAATAAGCGTTGGAAGTTCAGATGATGAGGCGGATGGACCTATACCTCTGCTTTCGGCAGCTATCCCTTATATTTTTAGTCCTCTACTGCAGTTCTGCTCTTTTTACAAGCACGATCCAGTTCTGGCCTGCTACAGCACAGTGGGCGCCGATTTGGTATTTGTTGTTATTTTTACCAAAGTGGTGGGCAGCTGCCCTTTGTGTGATTTCTACACCAGCGCTCTATTTTTGGCCTAAACGTGCGTTGCTGGCGCTTCTTCTTTGCGGCTCGTCGCAGTGGCTGCTATATACAGGTTGGCGCGTTCACTTTGAGAGGCACGAGAGGGATGTGGATACATTAAGAATTGTGACTTTGAATGCAGGCGAGAGGCTTATTGATTTAGCGCAGTTGAGCGCGTTTGTGAATCAGAATGCGGTCGATTTAATTGCTTTTCAAGAGCTTGCGCAGGACGCTGACCTCAAACAGATTTTCGGGCAGTCAGAATGGTTTATTTTAAGGCGTGGTAAGCTGGCAGTGGCGAGTCGCTACCCATTGGGATTTGAGACAGCTTTGAGGCGATCAGATATTACTGAGGGGGAGGTTTATGGCTTGGTCTACATGATTTTTGACGTGAAGCTTCCTCATCGAAGCATACGCTGTATGAATGTGCATCTCGAGACGCCCCGAAGCGGTTTGGAGCCATTTTTAAAGCGAGATTTTGATCTTCAAAAACTACGCAATAATTTTCGGCGTCGTTACCATGAAGCAAGTATTACCGCGAATCATGCGAGAGATTTAGAGGTTTCAATTATTTTAGGTGATTTAAATATGCCCTACGAGAGCCCTTTATATCAGTTGTATTTCGATGAATACGTAAATGCTTTTACTCAGGCCGGAAATGGTCTTGGTGCGACTAAATATACTCGTTGGCACTCATTACGTATTGATCATGTACTACATACGAGTCTATGTGAGTCTTTGAGGGCTTCAGTAGGGGATGATCTTGGTAGCGATCACAGGCCATTCCTTGTTGATTTACATTTTATTGATAGACATTAGGGTGTTTGCTCGGTATCTAGCTGGGTTTTTATGACTAAATTGAACTTCGGATTACTATTACAATCTCACAATGGAGCGCGTTGGGTGCTGCTCGATTTCCTGATCGGAGTGCTGGCGATGTTTTTGGGTCTGACTTTAACGCCTTACATTGATGTCTACGAAGTTTATAATCGTGTCATTGTCTGCGTTTGCTACGGCGGTGCCTTAGTTTTGTGTGTTCGATTATGCGGTTTATATGCGCATCGCATGCAGCATTTATTCTCGAGATACGACATCTTGCTTGGTTCTGTTCAAGCATCTGTATTTGCATTTGTTGCAATTGGCTTAGTTGTTAATTTTACTCATGTGCATGTTTTCGGGCGCTATGTGTCTGGAATCGTGATTATTGTCAGTGCCCTAAGCCTGTCTCTTGTGCGTGTGTTAGCTAAATTGTATTTAGAGAAGAATCCATTACGAATTGTACTTTTAGGCTGCAATGAGTTGACCCGGGAATTCGCAGAGCGCGTATCTGCAGATTCGCACTTCAAAATTGTTTCTGTCGCGTGTGCTGTGGAATGTGAGGATGCTTTAATCGAAAAACAGTTCGAGTTTAAGATTATCGATAATGTCAGTGATTTTGCTAGTTATCTGAGAAAGAGTGATGTGGAAATGGTGGTATCATGTTACAATCGCTCAATTCCATCTAAGATGTATGATTTGATGGAGATATTGCCTTCTTCGCATATCGACTTACTCAATAAAGGAGCCTTTCTGGAGATTTTTTTCCGGGAAGTATCTGTGTCATATCGCAATTTGCATTGGCAAGGCGCTAATTTTTTCAAGCCAGCAAGAGGCGCGGTGACCTCGCTGAAGCGAGTTATTGATATATGCGTTAGCTTTCCAGCTCTGCTATTCACTTTGCCTCTATGGCTTGTTGTCATACTCATCGTGAAATTGGATAGCGCGGGTTCTGCGTTTTATTCGCAGACACGCGTGGGCTTATTGGGGCGTCCTTTTAAAATACACAAATTTCGTACTATGACGATTGAAGCTGAAAAAAACGGTGTTCAGTGGGCGACTAAAGGCGACACGAGGATTACGCGAGTGGGGGCTCTGCTGCGAAAAACTCGCTTAGATGAATTGCCCCAGCTATGGAATGTTCTAAAGGGGGACATGTCACTCGTCGGACCGCGACCAGAAAGACCTGAGTTTGTCGAAATGCTAAAAAAGGAAATTCCTCTCTATGAATGGCGTCACTTAGTGAAGCCTGGACTCACTGGTTGGGCTCAAATTTTATTTAAATATGGTGAAAGTGTTGCAGATGCTCGTCGCAAACTGCAATACGACCTCTTTTATATCAAAAACTTTTGTATTACACTGGACTTACAAATTTTGATACGGACGATTCCGTTAATCATGAAAGGCAGTCAGTGATTGTTTCGGTTACTTGCGAACTATCATACTAAATTCTACACCTTGTTCTCTCTCATTTAATCAATGCCAACCTCTCCTCTTGTTTCAATTTGCCTTCCGACATGGAATAGTCGCGCCTTCTTGGAGCAGCGGGTTGATTCGATTCTGCAGCAGACTTATACTAACTGGGAATTGATTGTGTGTGATAGTTTTTCTGACGATGGCACTTGGGAGTATTTTCAGCAATATCGAAAGGACCCTAGGGTTCGTTTATATCAAATTCCAAAGGATGGTTTGTTTGCTGGCTGGAATCAGACGCTATCACGCGTGACAGGGCGCTATTTCTATATTGCCACAAGTGATGATACCATGCACCCAAATTTTTTGCAGACGATGGTGCCACTCCTGTCGCTTGATCCAGATGTGCGTGTCGCGACCTGTAACTTTTCATTTATCAATGAGCGGGATGAGGTGATCGCGCCTACGCAAGGGATTCCTTCCAATATTTATGGGGATCACATGCAAGTTTGGCATCGTCGTCCAGGTGCAATGGACTTTTTAGTGCATACGATGTTGGGCACTTCTTGGACGACGATTACCTCGGCCTTGTTTGACTCAAGTCTATTGACTGACGTCGGTTTATTCCGGATTGATGGAGATTCTTATTCAGATCGCTTTTGGGCCATGACTGTTGCGCTGTATTCAGACCTTATACATTGCCCTGAGCAACTGGCAACTTGGCGTATTCATGGTAGCCAGAGCTCCTCTACTGAAGCCAAGGATTGGCGCTTTCGCAATCTTGCGTTAACACGTACGACTTTGCGTAATCACTGGTCCCGCATTACCCAAATATTCGGTGAGTCGCCGCAATTGGAATCGAAATTGTTGGATGGCATGCGGCGCTATTATGAGGAAACGTTCTCACTTGATCGTATGGCACTACGAAAAAAGCCACTCTCTTTTTTGAATGGCTGTGTCCGTGCCTTGTGTCAGGAACCTGAATACGCTTTGCGTAGACTTCGCAGTGGCTTTGCTTGGGAGACGAGCGTTGAAAGTGAGGTGCAGCAATTATTCAAAGAATTTAATTTGGAGATCGTGTGTCCGTATCATATAAATGCAAAGCTGTGCCCCTTTGAACCTGCGGAGCCGACACTTGATTAGATGTTTAAGCCGGGCACAGAGATCTATATATACCCACAGCCACCTCGCCATGCAGATGAGGTACAATCGGGGGTGGATCGCTATTTATATGCTTTGCAGCAAAGCCTTAGCTGTGAGTTGAAGCTCGTGAATAAGCATGATGCAGCTGCGCAGCAAGCAGAAGGAGCGGTGGCAACTGCAAATGAAGAAGAGCTTGATTCAATACCGAATTCGAATTCCAAGAAATCGCTGTTACGCAAGTGCATCCCCTCGGTCTGTTTTCTGATCTATGGCTATATTCAAGAAACTGTAGCTTTAGCACTTGAAATGCGGCGTGGCGTTCCAGAGCAAAGTATGATTCACGTCAACCGAGTTGGCTGTGAGTTACAAACCATTGCCGCGAAGATTGCCGGTGTTGAGCGGGTGATGACCACCGTACATAATTTACCCGGAGAAGAACCCAAGGCGCAGCATTGGTTTCGTCGTTGTATCGAGTGGCTTTCTTTTGCTTGTGGTGATCGGCATATTTGTGTCTCGCATGCGACCTTTGATGCCTGGCACCAGCGTGTGGGTTTACGCCGGGATAAAGTGGAAATTATCTATAACGGTATGACGCCTCCTGATTATAGTCAGTTCGATCGCGATCAGTATCGTTCCGAACTGTTACCCACGGTGACTAATGCGGTATGGATCGGTATCTGCGCACGCTTACATCCGATGAAAGGGCATGCCGTATTACTACAAGCTTTTGCACGTTTGCTGCAAGGCGGAGAACATTCTGAGGTCGCTTTAGTGATTGCAGGTAGCGGTGACTTGGATCAAGAGCTGCAACAATTGGCAAAAGACTTAGAGATCGAGGATTCGGTTTATTTCTTGGGGCACCGAACCGATGCGATTGAGTTTGCTGCCGCGATTGATATCAATGTGCTCCCTTCCATTCACTCGGAAACCTTGGGGTATAGTTTGATCGAAGCAATGTTTGCCGCGCGTCCCTCTGTGGTCAGTGATGTAGGAGGTATGAAAGAGTTAATTCAGAATTCAGGAGGGGGCAAAGTTGTTAAAGCCTTCGATGCGGAGGGCTTGGCTGATGCCCTCGCGTGCTATCTTTCTAATCCCACGCAGATGACGGCGGACGGTCAAAAGGCTCAGTGCTATGCCTTGGAACATTTGACCGCTGATCAGATGGCCGCTGCGACGATGGAGGCTTACGCAAAGCTCGTGTAGTATGGAACGGATTGCAATTGCATCGACAGGGCTCGGGCACGTCTCACGTGGCATTGAAACATGGGCGCTTGATACGGCGCAGGCTCTATATCATCGGGGAGTGAATGTGACTTTATTTGGAGCATTCGGTCAGACGCTTCCCTTGGAGGGCGAGGGTGTACCTTGTGTCTCTGTCGACTGTTTACGGCGTGGAGATGAAGCGAATGTAGTTTGGTTGAAACGCTTGCCCCGATTTATTTGGCGCTTGGGGATTACAGGTTCCTATGGACTCGAGCAATTCACCTTTTGGTGGCGTTTGTGGCCATTGTTGAGGGCCGAGAAATACACCATTCTTCATGTGCAAGATCCGGCCTTGGCGATGTGGTGCCGTCGTTTTCGTAAATTAGGGCTGGTTAAAACGAAAGAGATCTTGGCGCACGGCACTGAAGAGAGCGCAGAGTTCTTGAAACCCTTTGAGTATTTACAGCATCTGGCGCCTTGGCATTTGGAGGAGACGGTGAAGCGCTTGGGCTTCTCTGAGAAGCCCCGGGGCTGGTGTGCTTTACCTAACTTTGTCGATGTCGATACCTTCTGCCCTGTGGCAGCGAATACGGGACGGCTACAACAACGAGAAGACTTACGCGCTCAGCTAGGGATCCCATCGGAGAGTCCTGTATTCTTGTGCGTAGCGGCCGTGAAGGTCTTTCATAAGCGAATTGATTTTCTAATTAAAGAGTTTGCCAATTATGCTGCGAACGAGGCGAGCGCACACTTGATCATTGCCGGTGCACGCGACCGAGAAACGGATGCCTTACTTGAGCTGAGCGAATCCCTCGGGCAGGGGCGCATTCACATTTTGCTAAATCAGGATCGAGCGGATATGCCAGTTTTATTGAATACCGCAGATTGTTTTGTCTTAGCATCGCTGTTCGAAATGATGCCGATTGCGATTCTTGAAGCATTGTCTGCTGGCTTGCCGGTCATTGCAAATACACATCCCGTGCTAGAGTGGATGGTGGGGCCTGGAGGGCGTTGTGTTGAGATTGAGCAAGCTGGTTCTTTGTCTGCGGCGCTAGCATCGATTGATACTGAGTGGATGCGGGCTAAAGGTGCGCTTGCTCGGGCGCATGCCTTGAGCCTTTATTCTACGGATGCCGTGATTGAAAGATATTTAAACTATTATCGAGAGGTGGTGGACGTATGAGAGTTTCTGTAATCATTCCCGCCTACAATGCCAAGACCACGATTGACGAGACACTGACATCTTTGGACTCACAGACCTTTCGAGACTTTGAGGTGATCGTGGTCGATGATGGTTCGAGTGATGGGACAGCTGAGTATGTTCGACAGAGGCATCCAGGCGTAAATGTGTTTTCACAGCAGAATGCGGGGCCGGCAGCGGCTCGGAATTATGGCGTTAGTCAATCGCGCGGTGAGTGGTTGGCCTTCTTGGATGCGGATGACGCATGGTTGCCTTGGCGATTGCAGCTTCAGCTTGAGCTGGCAAATAAGCATCCCGAGCTTGGAATGTTTTGTGGACGCACGACGGACTTAGTCACTCCGATCAAAGCACCCTCGGAAATGCAACAAATCGCAGATGATTTTGTGCAGTTCTTGTCCCTTGCGGATTTCGCATTTTCGAATCCAGTCGCCACGACCGCGGTCTTGGTGCGCCGCCATATCTTTGCTGCCTGCAATGGTTTTGATACCAGCTTTCGTGGGCCAGAAGACTATGAGCTGTGGATGCGAATTGCGGGTTATACGAAAATTGGAAAAATATTGTATCCAGTCAGTCGATACAGGGATGAAGTCGGTAGCTTGAGTCGCAATTTTAAAACATTTTTGCCTGAAGTGCTACGTGTGCTAGATAAAGCCTATGCACCTACGGGCATATTGCATGGGCATGGCTCCAAACGCAGAGCGCTTGCGGTGCAATACATGGGCGCGTCCTGGATGGCGAGTCAGTCCGGGAAGGCGTGCGCGGGTGTGTCGCTTTTGCTGCGTTCCTATTTGGCATGGCCTCGCCCTTTGCAGATACCGGGGAAGCGTCGGCACTTACGTACGGCACTTTTAGTTAAAGCCTTGAAAGGACTGTTTTAAGATGTATGTACGCTTAGAGCTTTGGTCAAATCGTCCGCACCTACAGCAATTGCTGACAGGCTTGCATCAACTGCATTGTCAAAAGGTGCTGCATCTAAAGCAGGTGTTTGTGCCTCAGCCTCCCATTGAATATGCCGAATCGGCGGCGCATTTAGCAGATGCGCATATGGCGCATTGTCGCATAGTCATGGAGAATGGCCGCAAGTTGTATTTTGATATGCACGACAGCCATGAGATTCATTTGGGAGGCTTGGCGTGGTGTGATGTTTATTATAAACGCGGCTTCGTTGCGGAGCTCGCTTCCATTTCAAATAAAGTGCGTCCGTATGGACTCAATTATTTGGTCTATGATGATCAGCTGGATTGGCACTCTTTAAAGCGGCAGTTCCATTTTGAAGCTGAAAATTGGCAGCGTCATCTGTGTGGCTTGTTTGGACTGGATCGGGTGCTGGGGGGGCGCTTTATTCTGCCGCGAGTTTCTCAATGTGAGCAAGCGCCAAGGCTGGGTGCTTATCAAACGATTCTTTTTCAGACACGCTTGTGGGATCCCGCAGATGCGCCATCGGCAGAGAAGGCGGCAGAGTGGCAGCAAATCAATGAGTTTCGAGTGGATTGCGTCACTGCCTTAAAGTCGCAGTTTCCTCAGCTCTTTCGAGGTGGCATTGCGCCTTCTGAATTTGCTCAATCGTATTGCGCCCGAGACTTGCTGTGTGATGCCCGATCTGCACAGAAAGCAGGCTACTTTAACTTGCTACGTGAGCCATCGATTGCCGTGAGTACGGGGGGCTTGCATCAATCCAACGGTTGGAAACTACCCGAGTATTTGGCTTTTTCTAAGCCGATCATTACAGAGCCGCCAGCGCACGCGATCCCTACGGCGCTTGAGGAATCTAAGAACTGTCTTTATTTTGAATCGGTTGAAGCATTGTTACAGTGCGCAGATCGCTTGTTGAGTGATACTGAGCTTGCCGATCAAATGGCGCTGGCCAATTGGGATTATTATCGGCATTTCGTTAGATCAGACGCGATGGTACGAAGCTTGTTAGAGCTTTAACTGCAGGACTTGCAAGAAATATGCTATTTTCAAAGAAACATCATTTTATCTTTTTCTGTAACCCCAAAATTGGGACGACCAGTATCGAGGCGGCTTTGAAGCAGTTGGATGATGGGCAGCTCGATCATTACAGCATGCCCTGTCTCTTTCCCGAGCGGCATATCCCGCCGACGATCGCTAGAGCATTTTTTACCCAGGCTGAGTGGGATGCTGCATTTAAGTTTGTGTTTGTGCGCCATCCTTATGATTGGGTGGTGTCACAATATAAATGGAATTTTCCGCCACCTCTTTTTTATTTAAAGAAGTTTTATTGGGTGCCAGGTCGATGGCGTGATACGATTCGTGAGTATATAGTCGATTATATCGGGCGTTTTGAGTCTTTTGATGAGAGTATCGCTGAGATTCAAAAGAGGCTGGGGATCGAACTGAACATTCCACATATCAATGTGAGCAAACGTAGCTCGGCTAAGGACGCGCTGACTCCAGCTGCTTGTCAACGCATCCAAGAGCTCTGGCGTGAAGATTTTGAACGCCTAGGCTATAGCATGGATGCGATCGATTAAATACGACTGATGGCAGACTCATCGACAGCCTTACTCTTCTTTACGAATGAGAAAAATATGGTGCCCTTTTCGGATTTGGGCGATGCGCCGACATCAGGCACTGTTTACAGTTTAGTCGTCCTTGCTGCGGCCTTAGCGCAACGGGGGGGGCAGGTAAGTATCGCCTGTGGTCTGCCGGAGCGTATGGAAGCGGATGGGGTGTTTTATGAGCCCTGTGACAGTGAGGCTCGTTTGATCGAGTTGGCGAGGGCTCGGTATTACGATCGTGTTATTGTGGTTGGGCATGCTGTGAATGCCTTGTCGGAGGCTGCCCAAGGAATTGAGCGTTGTGACTATTGGCTGCATAATTGGACTGCTTTTCCTGACTTGTTAGAGCAGGTGACTCGTTTTGGCTTTCAGCAAGTCTTTTGCGTGAGCCCTTATCATTTAGGCTATTATCTGGTGCATAGCTTGCGTCATCCTATTTTGTGGCGACGCCTCGCTTATGTGAATAACCCAGTGGATGCGCGCTTCTTTTGTTTGCGGGACGCCGTTGAATCGACCGAAGCGGAGGAAATTCACGTCGCCTTTATTGGTTATCCCTCGCGGGGGAAAGGCTTTGATCGTGTTGTTGAAATGATGGAGGCATTGAGTCGACTCACTCCAAGGCCTTGTGTATTGCATGTCTTTGGTGATGCGAGGCTCTATGATGACGAGGATAATTCTCAGTTAGATATACCAGTTTATCATCCTGTGGTTTTGCATGGCAGTGTTTCGCGTAAGCAGTTGTACCCACTTTTGAGCACCTGTGATTTCGCCGTATCTGGTCTTTCTGGATCCGAAACCTTTTGCCTTTCTTTGTTGGAGGCGGCCGCTTGCGGGGTGGTGCCTGTCACGATCAATTCGGGCGGGCAGGTGTCTTTCTTGAATGCTAAGAATTCAATTATTGCCGAGCGTGTGCTTGATTTACCCGCTCGTATTTTAGCGTGTTTTGAAGATAAGCAGGTATATGCGGCACGTTCGAAAGTGGCGACTTCTATTTATTCGAACTTTGAGCCCACGGTGTTGGCGGAGCAGTGGTTGCGCTGTGTGGATGGGCGAGGCGCTTCTGGTTTTGGTGCCTTAAAGCGGCTGCGTGTCTTTATTTGCTTCGTTGCTTCGCGTTTACGGCGTGCGTTATGGATGATAGTTAAGTAAGTTCGATCTGAATTTAATATTATGAAACTCAAAGCTCTATTGAAGAAGGTCTATTTTTACAGTCTGCCAAATAATGCCTTGGTGCGTACTGTTTTTGCTGTCTTAGATCGAGGAATTGAGGCTTTTCGTTTTGTTTGGGAGTGGTTTGTTAAAACTTTTTGGGTCGAGCCGCGCTTTCGCTCTCGTTATCAGGCGGGCAAATCTTTGTGGATGGAGAACTCGCCCTTTATTTCGGGGCGGGGTGAGATTGTTTTGGGTGAAGGGGTGCGCATTTCGGGTAAAATTGGAATCGCCTTCATGCCGGTTGAGGGAAATGAGCCCAAGCTGTGTATCGGTGCGAATACTTTTGTAGGAGTGAATTGTGCGTTCAGCACGGCTGAATCAATCGTGGTGGGGGAGAATTGTTTGCTCGCGGCCGAAACGGTGATTCGTGACAACGATGGGCATCCACTGGATGCGGTGCGCCGACGTGAAAACCATCTCCTGAATCCCGATGAAGTTAAAGCGGTGACAATTGGTGATGATGTTTGGGTTGGGAATCGCGCCATGATCTTGAAAGGCGTGAGCATCGGTGATCGCGCGATTGTTGCATCCTGCGCGGTGGTGACTAAAGATGTGGCGGCGGATACGATTGTTGCGGGCAATCCCGCACGCGTGGTGCGTGAATTACCACGTTCAGCGGAGGGGGCTGGATGAAGCGCGTTGCGCATTTGGTGATCAACCTCCATCACGGTGGTGCGGAGCAACTTGTGGTGCGCTGGGTGCGGGCGCGATTGGCTGCTCTTGGAAATGATTCTACCTATGTGATCACACTCGATGAGCTGGGAGACTTGGCACAGCGGTTGCCCGAGGCGAATCTCTTTTGTTTGGATGCTAAGCGCCATCGTAAGCCTTGGGATCGAGTCGCGGTTCGCGACTTACGTCAATTTTTGCAGGCAAAGCAGATCGATGTCGTGCACTCGCACAACCTGGCGGCGCAACAATACGGCGTCTTGGGCACTGTGCGATCTGCTGTCGCTCATGTCCAGACACAGCATGGAGCCAATACGCACGTCTTAGGCATGGGGAATCGCTTGCGCAGCGCTGCTTTGTCGCGTCTGACGGATGCAGTGGTCGCTGTGTCTGGAGGCACGCGCGATTCGATGGTGGCGCAGCAGTTCATTTCGCAGCAAAAAATACGTTTAATTCCAAATGGGGTGGCGGACTATCAGCCTGTGGACTCGGAGGCGGTTGCGGCGGCGCGTGCTGAGTGCGGGCTCGCGGATTGTTTTGTATTCGGTTCGGTCGGGCGCTTGGCAGTGGTTAAGGGCTGGGAGCGATTTTTACCAGTGTTTGCGCGATTCCTGGAACAGGTGGGGGATGGGGATGCGCTGCCTCCGCGCTTATTATTGGTTGGGGATGGCCCGGAGCGGGCCGCAATTGAGCAACAGGCACAAAGTTTGGGAATCGGCGAATTTGTAGTCTTTGCCGGTTTTCAAACAGATCCACAGCCTTGGTTGGCGCTGATGGATGTTTTTGTCTTGCCGTCTTTGAGTGAAGGCCTGTCGGTTGCGCTCTTGGAAGCCCTTGAAAGTGGGCTCTATGCCTGTGTGACCGATGTGGGGGATTGCGGCGACGTCGTGCGTGAAGTCGGGCATGGAACTGTGTTATGTCCTGATGACGGAGCGTGGGCAGATCAATTGTTGGCAATCTACCAAGAAGCTCCTGAACGCCGCGTCAAGGTGCTTTCATCCAGTGCAGGAGCTCGTATTTATTCGCAAAGTCATTGTCTTCAGACCTATGAAGACTTGTATCTATCCTTGTCGGCTCAACTTTAAACGAATCCACGCAATTGAAAAAAGTAATCTATCATTTCCGAACCAGAGGCACCGGTCCTGAGGGCGTGCATATTGCAGGCATTGCGGAAGGTTTTGAGGAGGCGGGTTACGAGGTGTCGTTTGCGAGCCCGACGGGGCGCGATCCGCGTCAGTTCCGTGGCAGTAATCCTTTTAAGCAAAGTCGAGAGAGCCTAGTGCAGCGCCTGAGTCGCTATGCGCCGCAAGTCGTTTTCGAGTGCGGTGAGATCGCCTATAATCGTTCGGCGATTCAACAGATGCAGGCGGCCATGCAGGGCTGTGATTGGATTTATGAGCGCTATGCGTTCTTTTGCCATGCTGCGCAAAGCGTTGCGGAGCGATTTAAGAAGCCCTACGCGTTGGAGGTGAACGAATTGGCGGGCGATGAGCGTGTGCGCAAGCAAGTGCTGACAAAGCGCTGCCGCGAGAATGAACGTCGTATTTTACTGGGGGCGAAAGCCGTCTTTCCAGTCAGTCAGTATTTGGCCGATCGGATTGCTGAGATCGGTGTCATGCCTGAGCGGATACACGTGGTGCCCAATGGTGTGGATGCGCAGCAGTTTTTCGGGCGCGAGCTGGAGCCACGCGAGCACTTGCGTGCGCGCTACGGATTGCAAGCAGGTGATCGGGCCTATGGCTTTGTCGGCTGGTTTGTGCCTTGGCACGAGCTGGATCGATTGTTAAGTGCTTTCGCACAGTCCTTTGCGGGCCAGTTGGATAGGAAGTTGGTGCTGGCGGGCGATGGCCCCTTGCGCGAGGCCTTGCTGGAGCAGGCGCAGGCACTGGGGATCCAGCAGCAATTGTTGCTACCAGGCGCGATTGATTATGCCGATATTCCGTCATTTTTGTCAGCTTTGGATGTGGGGATTGTGCCGGCAGTGAACGCCTTTCGCTCGCCGATCAAACTCTTTGAATACATGGGGGCAGGCCTGCCGATTGTGGCGAGTCGTGTCGAAGCCGTGCAGTCTGTTTTGCCGGATATGCAATCAGCCTTTCTTTTTGATCAAACAGAGATCGCCGACCTGGTGCGGGCTTTGCAAGCGGTGGATGCCTGCGATGCTGAAGTGGTTGGGCGGGAGAATCGGGCGCTGTGTCAGCAGCAATATACTTATCAGAAGCATGCACAGACTATATGCCAAGTAATGGAAGCTGATTCACGTATCTCTGAAATGGGGTGATACATCCTCATTGACAAAATATAATCGTCGTACAGGATGTCTGTACTATGGAAGCCACTTACACGGAAACGCGAACGAATTTTGCTACGCTATGGGATCAGGTGATCGATTGTCGTGAGCCCTTGATTGTTCATCGTCGGGGAGCGGAAGATATTGCCGTCTTGCCTGCTGCAGAACTGTCGAGTTTACAGGAGACAGCTTACCTGTTACGCTCTCCTCGTAATGCGCAGCGTTTATTAGCTGCACTATCTTCGTCGATGGATCAAGCAGGCGAAGCGGTGGAACCAAAAGCCTTACGCGAGGAGCTCGCTTGTGAAAGGTAAAGCCTCTGAGCAGGTCGCTCGGGTTTGTATCGTGCAAAAGCAGTTTAGGGAGGACTTACAAGAGTGGGTTCGGTATGATCGTAAGCTTGCTGTTAAAGTCTTAGATTTTATGGAAGATGTCGTGCGTGATCCTTTTACGGGACGCGGCAAGCCAGAGCCTCTCAAGCATTTGCCAGGTAATGTGTGGTCGAGGCGGTTGACTCAAGAAGATCGACTAGTGTATCGAGTTTACGAAAATAAGGTCGATTTCTTACAGTGCAAATACCATTACTGATGTCTATTAAAGCAGATCTAAAAGCAAAGGCGCGCTGGTTGTATCAAAGTGATACGACGGGAGCACTGATTAAAGTGTGCCTGACGGATGGCAGCTTTGCGATGCTTTGCTATCGTTTGATGCAGTGGTCGCAACAGGCCAACATGACGCCGCTGACGATGATGTTTAACAAACTGAATGTTTGGTTTGGTCAATGCATCATCGGGCGTGGGGCGGAGTTTGGAGAGCGGTTGGTTTTGATTCATAGTCAGGGGATTGTGATCAATGGCGAAGTGCGTGGCGGTGATGACATCATGATTGAGCATCAAGTGACGATTGGAGCCGAAGGGCGCCAAGCACCCCAACTCGGGAGTCGTGTCTTTATCGGGGCAGGGGCCAAAATTATCGGTGCCGTGAAGATCGGGGACGACGTGAAGATCGGCGCGAACGCGGTGGTGACTAAAGATTTGCCCGATGGCGCGACTGCAGTTGGGGTTCCCGCAAAAGTCATTAAGATCTACGGCGAAGCGGTCGCAGAATAAAGGGCGTATTCAAGTATTGTATGGAAGTCGAACGGACAGAAGAAACGAGGCAGGTGAGCGTGATCATTCCTTGCTTCAACGAAGAGGCGACGATCGAGCGCACGCTGAACGCCTTGCTGCAGCAGACTTTTGCGGCGTCTTTGATGGAGGTCTTCATCATTGATGGTCAATCGACCGATACGACGCGAGCAGTCATTGCGGCGTGGTCGCAGCGGCATCCCGAATTGCGCTTACAGGTCTTGGATAATCCAGCGCGTCAGATCCCACATGCTTTGAACCTGGGCATTGCGGCTGCCACGGCGCCCATTATTTTACGTATGGATGCGCATGCGATCCCCGCGAAGGATTATGTGGCGCGTTGTGTGGCACATATCCAAGCGGGGCGTGCGGATAATGTGGGCGGGCAGTGGGAGGTGCAATCCTCGGTGGAGACTGTTGCTGGACGAGCGATTGCGATTGCGGCGGGGCACCCACTCGGCTCGGGCGGTGCGAGTTATCGCTCCGGTGGCGAGGCGGCCGAAGTGGATACAGTGCCTTACGGATGCTTTCGAGCGGAGACACTCCGCCGTGTGGGAGCCTATGACGAGAGCTTGCTGGCGAACGAAGACTACGAGCTCAACGTAAGGATTCGCCAGAGTGGGGGCGTCGTGTATTTTGACCCGGAGATTCGTTGTGTTTACTTCTCACGTCCGACCTATGCTAGATTGTGGCAGCAATACAATAATTACGGTTATTGGAAGGCGCGCATGGCGCGGCGCTATCCGTCGACCTTACGCGTGCGTCAGCTGATGCCGCCCGTCTTGGTGCTGGTTTTCGCCTTGTCGCTCTACGCCTCCTTGATGGCAGGCGTGTTTTTGCATCCATTGGGCTTCTTACTGTTGGCATGCATCTTACTTGGCTATGCAGCGGCTCTATGCGTGGGGATGCAATTGCGCGGTCCGCGGGTGCCAGTTGAGCTGCAGCTGGGTGTGCTGCGGGCGATTGTCTGTATGCATTTAGCTTGGGGCAGCGGTTTCTTGAAGGGCTGTTTATTTGCGCCGAGGTACTCTAGCTCCGTTTAGCATGTCTTTTTTCTTCATCTGTATTTACCTGTTCTTCCTGATCATTCGGCCTCAGGATTGGGCATTGCCGATACTGGAGGTCTTTCGACCAGTCTTGCTGACACAGGCGCTCGCGATTGGATTTTGTGCTTTGGAGGTAATGGGCAAGACTCTGAAGATGCCGGACAAACGGAACCCTTGGTGGATCTTGATGGGGGGCTTGTTTTTTTCGGTGGCGATGTCGCACTTGGCCAATACCTACCTGTCTGGCTTGGTATCGTCTGTCACTGATTTTGGTAAGATATTTATTACCTTTGTGGTCTTGTGGATTAACTTAAATACTGTGAAACGATTGGAGCTTTTCACCCTATTTTTGGTTTTGATGTGCTGTTTTATCTCTGTGAATTGTATCCTTCAAATTCAAACCGGCACTGGATTTGGAGGGTCGGAACCATTGATTCGCCCCATTCCTGGTTCAGATGAATTTGTGTATCAGGCTCACTATTTTGGTATATTCAGTGATCCCAATGATACGGCACAATTGCTGACCTTAGCTCTGCCGCTCACAGTATTCGTGTTGATTCGCTACAGTAATTTTCTGCTGCGGATCGCAGCCATGATTGTTTTGATTACGATTGTGTGGGCGATCTTTACAACTGAGTCGCGCGGTGGCTTTTTATCTTTGGTGGTGACGGCTGGTGTTGCTTTCCGGAAGATGATGTCGGTCAAGCAGTTTGCCTTTTGTTGTTTTTGTGGTGTTTTCCTGATCACGATATTTTTGCCGTCTCGTTTTTCGGGTGGTTTGATGGACGACTCGATGCGGGAGCGCGTGAACTTTTGGGGAGAGGCGAATTACGCCTTCATTCAAAAGCCTTTATTTGGTGTGGGCTATGGCATGATTACGGATTATATTCCCAAGAATCGCTCGGTGCATAACTCGTTTGTACATGCCTATGCCGAGCTTGGGACTTTTGGGTATATCTTTTGGTTTAGCTGCCTTGCCTTTGCCTTTATCTCTTTGTGGCAAATGGCGGAGCTCAAAACTGAAAGCACAGAGGATCGGCATCTCAGCTTGTGGTTGAAGTGTTTGGTGCCAGGCTTGGCTGGGATGTACCTGTCAGGTTATTTCCTTTCTCGCACTTACCAATTACCCTTTTTCGTAATCTTTGCCATGTGTGCGGCTTGTTACACTTTGGTCGCGCGGCAGACTGGTGTGCGGGCACTGAATGATTACTGTTGGATTGGGGAGCGTAAGTGGTGGATCTGGCCGTGCTTGAGCGTCACCTCGATGGTTTTTATTTATTTAAGTATTCGAGTCATGAACTCGATGGGCTGAGATGCGTGTCCTATTAGTCAGTAATCTGTATCCACATAGCAAAGAGCCCATGCGAGCTCTTTACAATCAGCGGCATTTTCAGGCTTTGCGAAGCTTGGGACATGATGTGGAAGTGATCGCGCCGCTGCCTTGGTTTCCTGGCAAGCGGGCCATGCCTTCGCGTGTGGAAACGATGGATGGCATCACGGTTTGGCACCCGCGGCATTTGTATACGCCTGGTTTTGCGATTCACCAGCATTGGCGCTTTTATCAGGCTGCAGTTGCAGGACTGCTGCGGCAGCGTATTGCCGCTTCGGAGGAGCCAGTGCATGTAGTGCTAGGCTTTGTGTATCCAGATGCGGTGGCGATGGCCCCTGTCTGTGAAGCACTGGGAGTGCCGTATTCGGTGCTGGTCTTAGGCTCGGACTTCCGTGTGAGAATGCGACAAAGTAAATTTAAGCCGCTGGTTGAGCGCTGCTTACTGGCTGCGCCACATGTATTTTGCCCTGGAAGCCAATTGCGGCGCGATATGCTGGATGCGGGGCTTCCCGCGGAGCGCGTACATGCATTTAATAATGGTGTGGAGCGCGAACTATTTGCTTATAAAGCGCCTGCTTCGGAGGGCTCGGCAATTGAAATTTTGTTTGTGGGCAACTTAGTCGATGTAAAAGCGCCCGCTCGTTTGTTGCAGGCTTTTGCAGCCGCTGCGCCTGAACTCGGCGCGGGCTGGCGCTTAAGCATGATCGGTGCGGGACCTTTAGCTGGGGAGCTGGAGCGACTAGCGGGGCAACTGGGCATCGCGGACCGAATCGATTGGTGGGGGCGTCAAGCTCCCAGTTTTGTAGCCGAGCGCATGCGTCTAGCTACGGCGCTCTGCTTGTGTAGTCGTTCTGAGGGCATGCCCAACGTGGTGATTGAGGCTTTGGCATGTGGTTGCCCTGTGGTGGCCACTGCGGTGGGGGAAGTGCCGCATCTAGTTGAGTTGGGTAGCAATGGTTTTGTGGTGGATGTTCATTCCACTGAAGAGACGGAGATCGTGGCAGGACTTGCTCATTCATTACGGCAGTTAAAGCAGACTAGATTTGACCGCGCGGAGATTGCTGCAAAAATGTCTGGATTCACTTGGGAGGCAGCCGCTCAGGTTTTGGCCGATGTGATGACGCAAGATGCATCGAAGCTGACTATGGAGGAATTTAAATAGATATGAAAGCAATTGATAAGTGGCTCATCCCTTATGTGCGCTCAGTTTTTAGGCGCCGGCGGGGACTGAGTTCGCAGCCTGTGCATATAATGTTCGCGCTCTGTGATCATTATGAACCACTGTCTCCGGCTGCTTCGCAGACGCAAGCTATCGGTGATCAGCGGGTGGCACGTTGGTTGCAGGAGTGGCCTCGACTTGCAGCCGAGTTTCGCGATGCGGATGGTCGCCAGCCCTGTCACTCGATCTTTTATCCAGCCGAAGCGCCGGAAGGGGCGACGCGTTACGTGCCACAATTATTGCCATTATTAGAGCAGGGCAGCGCGGAAATGGAAGTGCACCTGCACCATCGTGACGATACGGAGGCGGGCCTGCGAGCTCAACTGATCGAGTTTCGGGATTATTTGCATCGCGAGTTTGGAATCTTGGGAAAGGATCGTAATGGGCTACCGAAGTATGGCTTCATCCATGGTAATTGGGCCTTATGTAATTCGCGTCCCGATGGGGATTGGTGTGGGGTGAACAATGAGCTAAATATTTTGCGTGAGACGGGCTGTTACGCGGATTTTACTTTTCCGTCGGTGCCTTCGTCCACTCAGCCTCGTAACTTTTGTAATGATTTATATTGGGCCAAAGATCGAGGAGGAGCGCCGCGATCGCATGATTTCGGTCGTCGCTTAGAAGTGGGCCTTGCTCCTGACGATAACGAGCTCCTGTTGGTTCAAGGGCCGGTTGGTCTGAACTGGCATAGCCGCAAGTTTGGCTTAATTCCACGGATCGAAAATGCAGATATTTCTGGCGGCAATATACCCACGCCTGAGCGTGTTGACCTTTGGATTCGGCAACAAGTGCATGTGCTTGGGCGAGAAAATTGGATTTTTATTAAAATGCACACTCATGGATGCGTGGAGCGCAATGCAGAAGTTTTATTGGGGGAGCGCATGCGAGCGATGTATCGGCATCTGCTGCAGCGCTACAACGACGGGCGTGACTTTATTGTGCATTTTGTGAGTGCACGGGAATTAAGTAACATTGCGCGCGCCGCCGTCGCAGGCGAGGTGGGGCCTCCGGGGCAATACCGAGACTGGCATGTGGGCCGCCCCGAAATCCGCCGAGATTGATTAATACCAGCGGGGCGGATCCTTGGGCGGGGGCCGAGTATCTCGGGCGCATGTGTCTGCTAGCGCACGCGGATGGGGCTCCTTAATTCGTCTGACTTGAAGCTGGCATCGAGCAGTTTTTGGATTTCGGCTCCACGGCGGAAATCAGGCTGGTCTTGCACGCCCGTGCGGATGCTCTTGATAAAACGTTGTTGGAGGTGCGGCGTGTCTTTGACTTGAACGCTTTTCCAGGTGTCGGTTTCGATGTCGGCGCCCTTGCAAATGGTATAGGCCGTTTTGCTGAGTGCTGAGTCGAAAGACACACTGCCTGCTGTGCCGGAAATTTTCAGAAAAAGTCGATTGAGGTGGCCGGTCATCCAGCGAGTAGTCTGGATGCTGCCGAGCGCGCCGTTGGCAAATTCTACTGTGATGACGGCAGTGTCGTTTGCATCGAGTTTGTATTTACCGATACGGTTGCGAGGGGCTTTCTTGAAAGTTTTGAGCTGGCAATAGATTTCCTTAATTTTGCCGGCAGGGTAGGTGGCAAAATCTAATATGTGGACGCCGACATCGCCCAATACGCCCTTGCTTCCATGCGCACTATCGAGGCGCCAGAGCCAGTTGGGGCTGGTGCGCCAGTCGCCCCATTGTTTACTGACCAGCCAGGATTGGTGATAGCTAGCTTCGATATGGCGAATTTCTCCGATTTTGCCCGTTTGTACGATGTGGGCAATTTTTTGTAGCGGGGCCCAATTGCGATAAGTGAAGTGGACCATATTGATCACTCCTGCTTTGTCAGCGGCGTCGGCCATGGCTTTGGCGTCGGGATAGTTCAGCGCGAGTGGTTTTTCGCAGAGCACATGCTTGCCGGCGGCCAGGCATTCCAGCGCAATGGCTTTGTGGAATGGGTCGGGGGTGACGATGGAGACGGCGTCGATTTCAGATTTAGCGAGTAGTTCTGCAGTGGTTGTGTAGGTCTCGGTGATGCTGTGCTCAGCAGCGAAGGCTGCGAGGCGTTCCGGATCCGTATCAACGCCTGCGACTAGTTTACAGTCAGCTACTTGAGCGAAGTTGCGCGCGTGGAAGAGTGCCATACCGCCAGTGCCGATGATGGCGACGCGGATGGGGGAAGTCTTTTTCTTGGGCATTAGAGTGGAGCGTTGAGAATGTTATTTGTGTCCGATGGTGGGACGATTGTCCGCTTCGGGGTCCTCTGGTAGGGCTTCCAGTGCTGGGCTGTTGGGGCAATTGTCGGGAATACAAACACTTGGTCTGGCCCAGCGCACGGCGTTAGTGATGATTTTTTGCACCTCCGCTTGATGGTAGGTGGGGTAGGTTTCGTGTCCCGGTCGGAAGTAGAAGATCTTACCGTGGCCACGTGTCCAAGTGGCACCACTGCGAAAGACTTCGCCGCCGGTAAACCATGAAATCAAGAGTTGCTCATCGGGCTGGGGAATTCCGAAGGGTTCACCATACATTTCTTCTTGTGGTATTTCGAAGTAATCGCCGATGCCCTGTAAGATCGGATGTGAGGGCATGGTGTTCCACAAGCGTTCTTTATCGGTGGACTCACGCCATTTCAGGGAGCAGGTGGTGCCGAGGAGTGCTTTGAATATTTTAGCGTAGTGACCCGAGTGGAGTACGATTAAGCCCATGCCTTCCAATACGCGGGTTTTAACCTTTTCCACAATTGCATCCGATACTTCGCCATGTGCCATGTGGCCCCACCAGATCAGTACGTCAGTGTGGCTTAATACCTCTCCGCCGAGTCCGTGTTCCGGCTCATCAAGCGTAGCGGTGCGCAGCTCATAGTCGGTCTCTTTCCCGAGAAAGTTTGCGATCGTCGTATGCATGCCTTCGGGGTAGATGCTCGCGACTTTGGGATTCGACTTCTCATGGCGAAATTCATTCCAGACCGTGACTTGGATTTTTGTGTTCATAGGACTTGCTTGTATGTGGGGAGGCGTGTGATTATTTTGTAAGAGATCGGTTGTGATTAATCTATGGAATTACAGTTATGAAATTGGATAAACCGAGATTAAAGAATCGCACAGATCTGTGAATTATAGTACAAAACCCGCATGGCCGTATTCTCGGAAGATAGAGTTAAGGAAGACTTTTCGCAGCTGATTCGCTTGCATTTGAAACGATTGCGAGCTGGCCGGGTTCGTGTCCATTTACCGGAGCGCTGTCAGTTACATACGCGGCAAGAGAATGCGTTTTTTCATCCCGAGCCAGAGTTCTTTATACAGACTGGCGGAGCGACTGATTTTGTATGTCCTGGGGCGAGTTTTCGTTTAAACAATGGCGATATGTGCGTGATACCGCGCGGGTTACCCCATGCGGAAACACCGATTGACTTAAAAAGACCGTACCGTGTCTTGGTGGTGGGGCAGAGCTTTATCCTAGAGGGGCGTGCGGACCCACAGCGACGTATTTTAAGTGAGCCCTCTTTGCTGTGGGAGAAACGTGTGCGAGCTTTTGAGTGGATGCGCTATTTAGATGACCTTGCGGAACATCATAGTTTACCTGAACCTGACCGAGTGGATTTTGTTCGTTCTCTGGTGGATGCTTTTTTACTGGGTGTGCTATATGAGCTCGGACGAGCGCCAGACGCAGGGCGAGTGATTGAGCCGCCACTTGTGGTGGAGGCTCGCAAGTATGTACGTATTCATTTAAATGAGACAAGTTTGAGCGTGCGTGAGATTGCGGATGCGCTGGCTTGCACGCCCGATCATTTGTCGCGGCAGTTTCATCAAGTTGTCGGTCTCAAATTGATGGCATGGATCGCGCAAGAGCGGATCGCACTGGCGAAGAACCTATTAAAGGAGACGCGGCATAATGTCGCCGAGGTCGGGTGGGCTTCCGGTTTTAATGAACCATCGTATTTTATCCGTGTTTTTAAGCGCTATACCGGACTGACTCCACGCGGGTACCGCATGAGCCTGTTCTCGAAGTGACTGTTACTCTGCCTGACTCTTCTGCACGCTTACATCACGCAGATAGCGGAAGTATTCGGAGTCAGTTCCAAGAATCAAGGTAGAGCTGGGGCCAACTGTCTTGGGATAACTTTCCAAGGTACGTAGGAAGGCGTAAAACTCTGGGTCGGCTCCGAAGGCTTCACTATAGATGCGTGAGGCTTCGGCATCGGCTTGGCCACGTATGACCTCGGCTTTGCGGTTCGCTTCAGATTGTATTTCCGCCAGCGAGCGTTTGGTGTCGCCGTCGATTTCGGCCGCCCGGCCTTGTCCTTCAGAGCGGAATTGCTCTGCGATGCGTTGCCGTTCGGCGATCATACGGTCGAAGACACGCTGTTCGACTGCTTCGACATAGTCGATGCGTTTGATGCGTATGTCGACCAGTTCGATGCCCAATTCCGGCATTTGGCTGGCGGCTTGATCGAAGATGGATTTGACTAATTCCTGCCGGCCGGTTTGGACCTCTTGGAGTAGGATTTCTTCATCGTCTTCGCCGCTGAGTTGCACGCGTGCGAGGTCAGCTTCACTGATTTTCCAATCTTTGGAGCGCACAATTTCAACGAGGTCGGTGGAAGAGATTTTATCTCGAACGACCGAGTCCAAAATATCATTGAGGCGCATGGTGGCACCGCGTTCGTTTTGCACGCGCTGCATGAAGATTAGTGGATCGGCAATGCGCCATCGAGCGGTGGTGTCCACTGAGATGAATTGCTCGCCACGCGTTGGGATTTGGTTGGGATCGCCATCCCATGAGAGCACTCGTTTGTCGAAGCGACGCACTTCTTGAATAAAAGGTGTTTTGAAGTGCAGACCTGGTGTGGTCACAGGCTCGCCGACGGGAGCGCCGAGTTGCACGATGACGGCTTGTTCGGCTTCGTCTAAAATATAGATCGAAGCGCGTAGGCCGATGACTATTGCGATTAGCAAAATGAGCCCGGCGATAAATGGTATTTGTTTATTATTCATGACTAGCGATTGGCGGGCAGTGACATCCGGGCATCACCTAAGTTTAACAGTGGCAGAGGGGCGGTTTGATTTTCGTCCATGATGAAAATTTTGCCGGCTTGGGGCAGCACATCATCAATCATTTCAAGATACATGCGTTGTCGGGTGACGTCGGGTGCGTCGCGATAGGCCTGATACACGGCGGTGAAGCGTTCGGCTTCACCCTTCGCGTCATTCACGCGTTTAGCAGCATAGCCTTGCGCTTCGGCGATGACTTTGCGTGCTTCGCCTTCCGCGCGTGGCACCACTTGGTTGCGGCGTTTTTCGGCTTCGTTAATGAAGCGTTCGCGTTCTTGCTCTGCTTGATTCACTTCATTGAAAGCCGGTTTTACCGGGCCAGGAGGTGTGACATCTTGCAACTCAATGGTGCTGATTTGTATGCCCAGATCGAAGTAATCCATTGCTTTTTGGAGTTCGATGCGGGAGGTGTTGGCCACATGGACCCGCTTCTCTGTGAGCACGTCGCTACCGAGGCTGTTCCCCACAATACGGCGCATGACCGATTCGGAGACATCCCGCAGGGTGACTTCTGGCGCGCGCACGCGGTGTAGAAATTTATCCGGATCACTGACTCGGTATTGGACCACCCATTCTACATCGATGACTTTTAAGTCGCCGGTCAACATTAGCGATTCGTCGCGGTGTGCTTGATCTTTACGGTAGCTAGTGCGCCCGTCGATGCCTTGAGTGCGAAAACCGAACTCTTGTTTGAGTACGCGGGCGGTGGGCACCATTTGCGCGCTGTCGATGCCGAAGGGGAGTTTGAAATGGAGACCTGGTTGTTTGAGCGCGACCACTCGACCAAAGCGTTTGACGACCGCCTCTTCTTCGGGCTGCACTATGTAGTAGCTCGACAAGGCACCCAGGGCAACGATGAACAGGAGTGGAACGATCAAAAAGAGCTTTCTATAACGCCGCAAGGCATCCCAGTCTATATCATCTAGAGGGTTTCTTTGCATCGGAGGAGGGGTGTTTCTATTCATATAATAATTTGTTAACTGCGCTCGGGTGCACGGCGTTTGCTGGATTTCAGTTTTTGAAAAGCGGCGCGGTAATCATCTATTTTGGCTGGCTTACTGATGTAGTCATCCATGCCGCTGGCGAGGCAGGCAAGGCGATCTTTCTCTGAGGCGTTGGCTGTCAATGCGATGATGGGGAGTGGGGTCTCGCGTTCGCTGCCTGGAATTTTACCTTCAGCTTCTAATTTGCGAATGTTCTGGGTGGCCACGTATCCATCCATGATCGGCATCTGGCAATCGAGAAATACGATATCGTAATAATGCTGAGTGACCTGCTCGATCGCTTCGACCCCATTGTTTGCGGTAGTAACTTCGTTACCCAAGCGGCGTAAGACTGTTTGAGCTAGCCTGCGGTTGACTGCGTTGTCGTCGACCACCAGGACGCGTCGCTTCAGTGCGTTCTCGTCTTTACCTTTGATTGGATTGCTCGCGAAGGGTGGTTTGGTAGTTCCACTTTTTGTCTGTAGAGATGCTGTGCAGGGAATGTTGCAGTGCATGATTGTGCCTTTGCCGACGACGCTCTCGACCTTGATTTCGCCGTTCATTAAATTGATGATACGTTTACAGATCGCAAGTCCTAGGCCGCTGCCACCATATTGACGTGTGGTAGAGCTGTCCACTTGCGAGAATCGTTGAAATAGTTTTTTGACTTTGTCTTGTGGAATGCCAATGCCGCTGTCTGTGACCGTGATGGTGGCGACTCCGTCGTTCGGGGTGCCTCGCCAGTCTGCGGAGATGATGACACTGCCTGTTTTGGTAAATTTGAGCGAGTTGCCGACGAGATTTGTGATGACCTGTTTGAGTCGAGTTGGATCGCCGATGACTTTTGCGGGGAGTGTATCGTCGGTCTTTAGGTCTAGAAGTAGTCCTTTTTGAGCGGCGATCGGCTCCAAACCGGTGGCGACTTCTTCGAGTGCTTTGTGAATCGAGAAAGGAATGCTTTCCAATTCAAATTTACCAGCCTCAATCTTTGAAAAATCGAGAATGTCATTGATTAGGCTGAGTAAGGAGTTTCCTGAGGATTGAATGTAGGTCGCCCAAAGGCGCTGGTCGGCATTGAGTTGACTCGCGCAGAGTAGCTCTGCAAAGCCGACTACGCTATTCATCGGAGTGCGTATTTCGTGACTCATTGTGGCGAGAAATTCGCTTTTAGCCTGGTTTGCCGCATCTGCGATATAGTGTGCATGTTTTGCCTCGGACTCAGCTTTTTGACGTTCTTTAACTTCGTTTTGTAGTTGATCATTGGCTGCGTTTAATTCCTGTGTGCGTTCTTCAACTATCTTTTGAGCTCTAAGGTTGGTTGATTGTAGGTTTGCAACGATAACGACTAATAGACAGGTTCCGAGGGCTAGGCTTGCAGCTGCGATTGTAGCAGGTGCGGTTTCTTGTTGCTGGAAACTGGTGCCTCGGTTCCAACCAAAGCTGAAGGTTTGGTTGGCTAATTTTAAGCTGCTTATGTGAGAGTATTCAGTGCTTGTATGGCTTGCCTTGGCTCCAGTGGTACTATAAATGAAGCTGCTGGAGCTAATAATTGAGCTATCGTAAATGCTGAAGCGGATTTGATCTTCACGATTGCCTAGGACGCCCTCTAAAAAGACTTCTGTGATAAAAGGGGCATAGCTCCAGCCGATGAAGGATTGGCGGCGTTCTTCAATTGTGTTTGTCTCTGCTCCTGGACGATACATGGGGTAAAAGACCAGAAAACCAGGGCGCGACTTGCCGTCTTGCACTAGGATAATACGATCCGTCATGGCAGCTTCTCCGCTGTCTCTAGCTTGTTGGCCCGCTGTTTGTCGGTTAATTTCGGAAGCGACATCGAGTCCGAGAGCTTGGTGATTTATTTTGAGTGGCTCAATGTAGGTGATGATGTAGTGCTCGTAACCCAATACACCTACAGGCGGACGCTCTACCTTGGGCACTTCTTTGATCTTGAAATCAGAGAATCCACTGGCTCGCTTACGAGCTACGAAGTTCTCAATCTCAGTATCATTGAAGGGCTGGATGAAGCCAATTCCATTGATGCCTGGATAGCGTTCGACGATTTTCAAATGCTTGACGAAGGAGCGCCATTCCTCTGGTCGAAGTTCCTCTGAGTTGATATAGATGCCTGCACCTGCGATTAAAGTATTCACGTAGGTATCGAGTCTATCGGTGACTGCAGTTTCGATATCGTGGATGAGTCTAGTGAAGTTTTCTTCGTCAACCTTCGTGGAGGCATTTTGCAATATTACGTATACGATCCCGCTGGTCGCCCAGCCGGCGATTAATAATGTAGAGGAGACCGTGAAGCGACCTCTTTTATATAACGATGCTACCGTTAATGAGGTGACCGATAAGGCGACTAAAAAGGCAACTAGAGAGAGTAGCTCATTGTTGGATGAGGCGAAGGGGTTGGTTGCCGGCTTTGTAATGATTGTGATCACAACAAAGCTTGCAAAGCTGAGTGTGCTTAGGGCGCAGCCCTCTTTGCCGAATAAACTGCATGCGGGTATGAGTAGTGCAAAGGCGAGGAAATAATATGCAGAGCTTGGTTGAGCAAAAAATAAGAAAAAATAAACTAAGAGAGTTAGAGTACTGAGGCATGCTAATTTTATGAACCACTTGATCGATAATTTCGGTATTGTGAATGACAATATAGCTGGAACGATGATCAATATCCCGATGGCATCACCAGCGAGCCAAGTTAGTGCTAGATGCCAAAATTTTAGCGGCTCAGCATATGTATTCAAATGCATGATGCTCAGGCTGCCAATTGTGGCTGCGACCATGGGTGCAAAAAGGGATGTGCCTAGGATCCAAATTGGAATCGAGTATGGGCCTAATTGCGCTCCTAGTGAGCGAATCCGTCCGAGGAACCAGCAGGCAACGGCGGCTTCGCCTGTACTTCCAATTGCGATGACAAAGGCACTCAATAGTGTGATATCATTGCCAGAGTTCGCGGCAAATGCTCCAGCTAGAATGCCTGGGATAAGACGGTAGCCGCCTAGGAAAATCGCTGCTGCAGCGAAGCCACTCGGGGGCCATACGGGGGATATATTGCCCTCAATCGCCGCTAGTTGAAAGCCTACGCTGGAGGATGCCCATCCGATGAACATCATCAATAGGTTGAAAAGAAGTGGGTGAGTCTGTACTTTCTCGGCTAGTGGCGGAGAAGTGGGGATGCGTCCAATCACGGTGCTATGTGTTCTAGAAGGTGAGTTGATAGTTACCAAGTAGTATTATTGCGGTATAATTGAATCTTCCGAGGTCAAAAAGCGATCAATTGATCTTAGTTGGTTGGTTTCTGGGCTTGGTGACAGCATCCGGGTAGAATTATCTGTATCCGTGGGCTGGACTCTGGCTAGTGGCCTCGCATATTGCAGCGCGTGTTCCCATCTAACCATACTATTTTAGCTCATTTAAAGCGGGAGTCCGAAGCCTTGGGATTTCATTCCTTGGGGGTGACTACCGTACCTTTGGAGCTGCGGCGGAAGTATTACACGCAGTGGATCGCCGACGGAAAGCACGGCTCAATGGCTTGGATGGCGCGGAACAATGATCGCCGCATGCATCCCGAGCGTTTGATTCCCGAGCGCGAAGCAAAGTCGATTATTTCGCTAGCACTTAATTACTATCAGCCGAATCCCAAGCGTGGTTACCGCGTGGCTAAATATGCGCTAGGCGATGATTATCATAATTTCATGCTGCGTCGACTGAAGCGGCTCTGTCGGATTTTACGCGAAGAATACGGAGGCGAGCAACGGCCTTACGTCGATACCGGACCACTGCTAGAAAAGCCCATCGCAGCGTCCGCCGGACTTGGCTGGCAGGGGAAAAGCACGATACTGATCGAGCCGAAGCGGGGCACTTGGAACTTCCTGGCCAATATCGTCACGACACTTGAGTTGCCTGCTGGCGTGCCGCAGAAAGATCGCTGCGGTACTTGCACACGTTGCCTCGATGCCTGCCCAACGAGGGCGATCACCGCGCCTTATCAGCTCGATGCGTCCAAGTGTATTTCCTATCTTACCATCGAGCACGATGGGGCGATACCACTAGCGTATCGTAAGGCCATCGGCGACCGTATGTATGGCTGCGATGAGTGCCTCGACGTGTGCCCATGGAATAAGTGGGCGGTGCCGACCGTTGAGCCAAAGTTTGCCACGCGTGAGTTGCCCAGTCTCAGTGAGATGTTGCTCTGGGATGAGGTGACCTTTTCCGAGCGTATGCAAGGCTCGCCGCTACGACGCTTAAAAGTGCATCGTTTTAAGCGTAACATCTGCGTGGTTCTAGGGAATGTTGGCACGGAGCAGGATTTGGCGGCACTCAAGCTTGTTGCCGCTGATGCCGACGCCATGGTGGCCGAGCACGCGGAATGGGCGATTGCTCAGATTATGTATCGGGTGGATTGTCTGCGATGACGTGTATCAATTGAATGTTGCATGCTGTGGATCGGAGGCGTTTGTTTACTAGCCATATTATATGCGAATTCTCGTTGTCGAAGATTACAGCCCCTTGCGTAAAGCGATGGTAGAGTCCTTGGAAACTGCTGGCTATGCGGTGGATGCCGCTGCGGATGGTGAGGAGGGGCTGTGGTATGCGCAAAATCACGATTACGATACGATCGTTTTGGATATTATGCTGCCGAAGATGAACGGATTGAAGGTTTTGGAAGCGATTCGTAGTGAGGGCAAAGGCGTGCCTATGATTATCATTAGCGCACGTGACTCGGTGGAACATCGCATTGAGGGCTTAGATGCGGGAGCGGATGATTATTTAATTAAGCCATTTGCATTAAAGGAGTTGCTGGCTCGTGTTCGGACTCAGATGCGTAAGGCTTACGGTAAAACTGCGACTCGTTTGGTGGTGGGGGATTTAGAAATTGATTTACCTGCGAAGCGGGTGGGGCGCGGTGATGAAGAGGTGAAACTGACTGCCCGAGAATACAGTCTGCTCGAATATCTGGCGCTGAGGGAGGGCGAGGTCGTTTCACGGCAAGAGATTTGGGATCATGTTTATAATTATTACGAAGATGCTTCGAGTAATGCGGTCGACGTCTACATCGGCTATTTGAGGAAGAAGCTCGGCTCCAAAGATGGGGCAACTTATATCCAGACACGTCGTGGACAGGGCTATTTATTGGAATATCAACAGGAATGAACTTTGTATCCATACGGAGTCGACTCGTAGTTTGGATTGGCCTGATGGTGACGCTGATCCTCGCGCTGGGGTCGTATGTGATCTATGTGACGGCGCGTTCAACTTTGTATCAGGAGATTGACCAGAACCTAGAGTCGATTCTGGTTCTGCAGCAGTTGGAGTTGGAATTTGTTGATGGGGGCATTTATCATGAGTGGTTGCATGATATTGAGAATGATGATGCACGGGCAAAGACGACTTACATCCAGGTTTGGAATGAGGTGACCGGGGCGGTGACTCGTTCGCCTGCATTGGAGGGGATGGACTTGCCTCACCTATTTGGCTCCGAAATCGCTCGCTATGCGGATGTGTTATTGCCGGGAGGGCATCATGGCCGAGTGATCGGTAAGCAGGTTTTTCCTGTGGTGGAATGGCACGAGCAGCATGTGGCAACTAGCAGTGTAGAGCACTTTGATGTGCCTGCTCACTATATGGCAATCGCGCTTGATGTGGAGGCAGCAGAAAATGCGATGAGGCGGTTGGTTGGGACTTTGATGCTAGGCTTGGTCTTCTCTCTGCTGGTCAGTTTTGTTACGATTCGTCTGATTATTTCGTTTTCATTTCGTCCGCTCGAACGTCTTGGGCGAGTCATTGTGGAGACGAATGTGAATGATCCGAAGGCAGTGCTCGAAGTGCCGCATGATTTGCCGTCAGAACTGCGGGGCTTAGTGTCGTGCTATCAAGAGCTTTTTGCTCGAATCAGTCTGGTGCGTGAGCGTGAGAGAAAGTTTTCTGCCAACGTAGCGCATGAGTTGCGGACGCCGCTGGCGGGCGTCGAGGCCACTTTAGAGCAAGCCTTGGTGACAGAACGAGACGCTAGGGATTATAAGCAGCGTATTGAGTGTGCGCAGGATATTGTCCGAAAAATGGGTGACTTGGTCAATCGGCTGATGTGGTTCTCGCGTTTATATAATAAGTCCGAAACCGTTGCGATGACGCCCATCGATCTAGCTTTGATCCTCGATACACGCTTAGCGATCTTGCGAGGGCGTATTGCGGAGCGAGATTTGCGAGTTGAAACTAAAATTCCGTCGCAGTCATGCCTCGTGGCAACGGACGAGACTTTGATCAGTGTATTGATGAATAATTTGATCGGCAATGCCGTGGCGCATGCCGATCGTGGAACTGAGGTGCGGGTTGCTTTGCGTTCAGTGGACGGCGTTATTTCTATTCAAATTTCGAATGCGTGCCGCACATTCGAGCAGACGGAGCTAGAACATATTTTTGAGCCTTTTTATCGAAGTGATACTGCGCGGAGTTTGGACGAGGGGCATACGGGGATTGGTTTAGCGCTCTCGCAAGAGATCGCAAATCTATTGGGTATCGAGCTTAAGATCCATTTTAGTGAAGACTCGATTTTTACAGTGGAAATACGGTTTTCTGAAAATAACGATCAATTCTCATAATCCTATCATGTAGGAAACGCTATGATACGGCCTTAAATGACTTCCCGTTGGAAGTTTTTGGCAATCATAGATGAATCAGGAAATACAACAATCACTTCTCCCAGAGAGGTCTCAACGCGTATGACATTGACACAAATGCAACGCAGGTGTCTTTGGGGCTTCTTGGTTCTGGCTGGTATTTTGAGGGTTTTGATGATCTTCGAAATTCCGTTCACTGACACGACAGAAGCTCGCTACGCCGAAATCGCTCGCAAGATGGTAGAGACCGGCGATTGGATTACGCCACAGTTTGATTATGGTGTTCCTTTCTGGGGGAAACCTCCATTGCATACTTGGGTTTCCGCCGCCGGAATGAAGTTGTTCGGTGTTGGGCATTTGGGTGCGCGTATCTTTATATTTCTCATCGCAGTCGCGACGGTCTGGATGCTCTACGCTTGGGCGAAATCTTTTAAAGGACGTGACTACGCACTCGCTGGTATTGTGATGCTATCGAGCTCCGCACTTTTTTATTTAGCTAGCGGCACCGTGATGACAGATCTAGTCATGGCGTCGGGGGTCTTTCTCAGTATGGTTGGTTTTTATGTTGCCGTCTCTGGGCGAAAGCATGCCCGCATTTGGGGTTATATGTTCTTTGTTGGGTTGGGCCTCGGGATGTTGGCAAAGGGGCCTGTTGCAGTGGTTCTTACTGCGATTCCAGTCGGGATGTGGGTGTTGCTGAAAAAGCGCTGGGTTGATACTTGGCGCAACATGCCTTGGGTGGAAGGGAGTTTGCTGGCCGCCTGCATCTTTTTACCATGGTATGTCGCTGCAGAAATGAAAACTCCGGGCTTTCTCGAGTATTTCATTCTCGGCGAGCATTGGCATCGTTTTCTGGATAGCGGATGGAAGGGGGATCTTTACGGGCATGGACATGCCGAGACGAGAGGCACTGTTTGGCTCTTTTGGTTTGCCGCCGTATTGCCGTGGAGCTTTTTCTTTCTTGCTCCATTGCGTTGGGGCGGGCGAATTTATCGGGGGATTAAGTCCGAGGAAAATGGCTGGTCACTCTATCTGCTTTGTTGGGCGCTTTCACCCATGTTGTTTTTTACCATGGCGACGAATATCATCGCCACGTATGTGATCACCGGGCTTCCCGCGGTCTGCTTCTTGGTGATTGATATGTGGCAGTATGCGGGGGAGGGGGCACCGACACCTAAACGTGGAGTTGTCAGGTTTTATGTCGCAACTGTTAGTGTTGCCATGCTTCTTTTTACATTGGTCTATGGGGCGGCTGTGCTGGGCGGTTCTTCTGTTGTTCAAAAATCGCAGAAGTATTTGATTGAAGACGCTAATCAAATTCGCGGCACGGATGGCGGTGATATTTACTATTTAGACAAGCGCTATTATTCAGCTGAATTCTATTCAGCCGGTAAGGTGCATACGGTTAAAGGTCTCGACCAGCTGGATGAGATTTTGAACAACGGGGAGCGGGATTTTCTAGTTTTGCGCAAAAATCGCATGGCTAAGTTGCCTGCTGATTTTTTAACGAAGTTTAAGCTGGAACGCCTATATGCAAGAGACGCTCTTTATTATGAACTGTGAATCATTAAATTCCACGGTGCATTCATTAGGCAATCGCGGTCTGCGTGAGCTCGATGCTTCGTTTCTTGCGCGTCAGTTTCTTAGTGAGTGCCCGCAGGTGTCTTGCGTGGTGCCCGCCTATAACGAAGCAGAAAATATCGATGCGACCATAACCTCGATTGCGGAGGAGATGATTCAACTACGTCGAGACTTTGAAATTATCGTTGTTGATGACGGTAGTTCCGATGCGACAGTTGTCGAAGCAAGGAATGCCATCACTCGATATCCGGTGCGTGTGATTTGCCTGTCGCGGAATTTTGGTAAAGAGAACGCGATTACTGCCGGCATGCGAGCCGCGCGCGGGAAGGCTTGTATTGTAATTGATGCCGACCTGCAGGAGCCGATTTCTTACTTGCAGGATTTTCTCGAATATTGGGATGCTGGCGTGGAAATGGTTTATGGTGTGCGCGCACATCGCGAGGACGAATCATATTTTAAGCGCAAGGGGGCGAATGCCTTTTATTGGTTGTTAGGGAAAATGACCTCGGTTTCGATTCCTGCAGACTCGCGGGATTTCAGGCTGATGGACCGTCAGGTGGTTGATGCCATTCTGTCGCTTCCTGAGCGCAACCGCTTTATGAAGGGCTTGTACAGTTGGGTCGGGTTTAAGTCGCAGGCGGTGCCAATTGTAATCGATCAACGTCAGAACGGGAAGTCGAAGTTTAACTATAAGCGTTTGTTCGACCTTGCCTTGACTGGCTTGACCTCGTTTTCAGATTGGCCATTGCGTGTTTGGACGGGGGTGGGAGTGGTTATTTCCATGCTCTCGATTTGCTACGCATTGATTATTGCAGGGCGCACGCTCTTTTTCGGATCGGATGTGCCGGGGTGGGCGACTCTGACAGTAGCCGTTTGTTTCCTTGGTGGCGTTCAGATCTTGTCCATCGGGGTGCTCGGCGAATATATGAGTCGCGTGTTCTCTGAGGTCAAAGCGCGTCCTGGGCATATCGTATCCGAAGAGTATAGCTATTTGAAGGAGATGTGACTGTGTCTTTGAGCTTAATGTTTCAAATGATTCGATTCGGTGCAGTGGGTATCATTGCCAGCGGCTTGCACTACTTAATTGCGGTCACGATGATCGGTTTTGATGTTTGGCCGCTCTGGGCGAATGTCTTCGCATTTGTGATTGCGTTTCATTTCAGCTTCTTAGGACACTTTTATTGGACCTTCGCCGATGCGGAGGCCTTCCGATTGAGGAAGGCAGTGCGTTTTTTCTGTGTCGCGGTGATCGGATTTTGTATTAATGAGAGCCTCTATTATTGTTTGCTGCGTTGGACGGAACTCAGTCCTCAGTGCTCTTTGTTGTTTGTGTTGATCCTAGTGGCTGCGATCACTTTTCAGCTGAGTCGTCTCTGGGCGTTTCGGGCGCGTCGGCTCGAATCGATTTGATCTATTCGGCAGCAGCAGGCGATCCCATCTCTAACTACCGAGTTTGATCAATACGATGCCGAGTAGTAGAAAGAGGATGCAGATCGCCTTAGGCTTAAAGTTGAGTTCTTTATGAATGAAGATGCCACCGAGAAAGGTGACGACCACGGCGCAGCGGCGGATCGGGGAAATGACGGCGATCAGTGCGTCTTCTTGCGCGATGGCAGTGAAATAGAGGAAATCTGCAGAGAGTAGCAGTAGTCCTATCAAAGGGATCGACCAGCGCCATTCGAAGTGCCCGCGTGGCCACGCACCGCGCAGCCAGAGTAGATAGAACGGTGCCATGACGACTACTAAGTAGAGCGAAAACCACGCTTGCACGGTGGCGGGCTCGATCCGCGCGCTTTGCAGTAGGAATTTATCGTAGATCGCGCTGCATGCGCCGATCAGCGTCGCGGCGATCATGAAGGCGACCCATTTGTCGCGGGTGAAGTGGATGCCCTCTAGTTTACCGACAAAGGAGAAGGCGTAAAAAGCGCCCAGTACGATGGCGATGCCGCCCCATTGCCAAGCGCTGGGGCTTTCTTTCATTAAAAAGACGGCCAGTAGGATCGTCCAGAGCGGGCTGGTCGCTCGGATCGGCCCTGCAATAGACAGCGGCAGGTTCTTGAGTGCGAAATAGCCAAATATCCAAGAGCCCGCGACGAGTGTTGACTTTAAAAATAAGAGCAGGTGCTCGTGCGCTGCCAGTGGTGTCACTAGGAATTGGGCCGAAGGGAAATTGAGCGGGGATAGGTGAGACCATAGCACGAAGGGACTCCACACCAGCGCGCTGGTGACGATCCCAAAGAAGAGCACCGGCAGGACCGCGTTATCGCGCAGTGCGTGTTTTTTGGCTAGGTCATAGAGACCAAGTAGAAGAGCGGAGCAGATACTGAGGGCGATCCAAGACATCGGTGCTGTGGTGTTAACTGCTGGTTGGCGTTATGCCAATTTACCGGAATTTACCTAATTACCGGTTGAATTCACTCTTATAAGGTCAAAATACTCCTCTGTGCAATACGTGGTGGGTTTTTATTGCGCTCCTTGTGCGAATCGTAAACATCGCGTAATTACCACTGCTACTCTCTACTATGAAAGATACTTTTATTAGCTCCGAAGGCCGGATCGGCCGCTTCGTATTTATTGTGCGCGTCGTGCTGCTTGTCCTCTTAACTCTGGGGGTGACTAAGGTCGCTGTTGATTATTTTGATCATTGGCATCATGGCAATTATAGCCCTTTGGGACCATTTGTGGGCATCGTCATCGCGATGTTCTGCTTGTTCGCGGGGCTCATGCAGATGCTGAAGCGCCTGCGTGATATGGACAAGCCTGCTTATTGGACCTTGCTCATGCTGGTACCAGGACTGAATCTGCTGGTGCTGCTCTATGTGGCCACCGCTCCCTCGCAGTCCAAGTAGTCTCGTCCAGTAGCCCAGCCAGTGGTGTCCACTAGTCTAATTAGACTCGCTGGGCTCAATTAAATGCGTTTCGGGGCACTTCGACTGCAATATAGGCATTGACCGTAAAATGCCTTTGCCCTCTAATCGCCCGCTTTTTCCAGTGCGGCGTGTTTTATCGCCCACCTCATTCAACACACATACACACCGTGAAAACCGACGTTCAAGACATCAACGCAACTCGCAAAACTATCGCCGTGACAGTCACTTCCGAAGAAGTAACTGAGCTCGAGGCGAAACTTATTAAGGATTTTCAGCGTCAAGCCAAGATCCCAGGCTTCCGTCCTGGTAAAGCACCTGAGAACATGGTGCGCACACGCTTTGCTAAGGATATCAAGCAAGAGCTGAATCAGCGTGTCGTCTCTCAAGCACACCAAGAGGGTGTTGCGGGCGCTGATTTTGAAGTATTTACCATTGTCGAACTTGACGAGGGCGAAATTGCTGGCGGCCAAGACGCAGTGGTTACTTTCACCGTGGACGTTGTGCCTGAGTTCGATGTGCCTGCTTACGAAGGCCTTAAGGTGACCAACACGCCAACCGAAGCTACTGACGAAGATGTCACTAAGATGCTGGATCAAATTCTTAGCCAGCGTGCCGAATACAATGTAGCTGAAAAGGCTGCTGAAAAGGGCGACTACGTGCAATGTGGCTACGAAGGTAAGATCGGCGACGAGTTGGTTGCTGATCTGGTGCCTGAGACACCTATGTTTGGCACGCAAAAGACTACTTGGGAGGAAGCTGGCAACGAAGACGCACCTGGCGTCCGCGCTGTGGTGGATGGCCTCGTCGGTATGAAAGCGGGCGACAGCAAGGAAGTCACCATGGAGTTTCCTGAAGATTTCCAGCCTGAAGCACTCGCTGGTAAGACTGCGGTCTACACGATCGAAGCTAAGGAAGTGCGTGAGAAGGTTATGCCCGAAATGGACGAAGCTTTCTTCACTAGCCTACAAGTTAAGGACGAAGCTGAGTTGCGCACTAAGATCGCCGAAAACATCGAAAACCAGAAGAAGCAGCAAAACGCAAACTCGGAGCGTCAGCAAATCACCGAAGCCTTGCTTAAAGCGGTTGATTTCCCCATCCCGGAAAGCGGTGTTGAGAGCGAAACTGAAGCTGTTTTGCGTGACTTTATGCAGCGCAATATGCAACAAGGCGTCTCGGCTGAAGAATTTGAAAAGCACAAAGACTCACTGCACGAGGGTGCTAGCAAGGCTGCTCATGACCGCCTGAAGTCTCGCCTCATCCTTTCCAAGATCGCTGAAAAGGAAAAGATCAAGGTTGAGAATGAAGATTTCAGCCGCATGATCATGATGGAAGCACAGCAAACAGGACAAAACCCTGAAAAGCTGGTTAAAGAGCTTCAGAAGGATCAAAACCGCATCAATAAAATGCGCAGCGAGATCATTCTCGGTAAGGCGATGGATCTCTTGGCTGACAAGGCTGAGCGTGAAACTGTCGAGGCGACAGAAGCCGCAGGCGAGTAATTGTAATCAGCTTTGTGTATCGGGTTTGCGTAGATCGTGTGAACCCAACGCTTACAGGAGCGAATCATTCAAAGTAGTGCAGTGTCGGGTCGACACTGCACTACTTTGAATGATCTGATTCGTTCCTTTATTTATCTGGCAAACTGTAGAATCGCCAAAAGCATTTGATATTCGGGGCTTGGTCTATAGTCTAGTCGACTTCATCTTAATTTTATTTAGAAACCAACTTATACACTGTGAGCTACGTACCACTTCCTACTGTTTATGAACGCGAAGGCCGCTCTGAGCGCGCTTGGGATATCTACAGCCGCCTCTTGCGCGACCGTATCATCTTTATCGGCACTCCGATTAACGATTTTGTCGCGAATGCAGTTATCGCACAGATGCTTTTCCTGCAAATGGAAGATCCGAAAAAAGATATCAGCCTCTACATTAACTCCCCCGGTGGCAGTGTGACGGATGGCATGGCGATTTACGACACCATGAACTTCCTTCAGTGTGATACCGTCACTTATTGCGTCGGGCAGGCTGCTAGTATGGCCACTCTTTTGTTGGCTGCAGGCACGAAAGGTAAACGCTATGCATTGCCTAATAGCCGCGTCATGATGCACCAACCCACCGGTGGTGCCACTGGCCAAACTTCCGACATCTCGATCGCCGCGCGCGAAATCCTTCGTTGGCGCTCACGTATGAATGATCTCATTGCCAGCCACACGAATAAGACTGCCGAAGAGATTGCCAACGACTCCGATCGCGATTTTTACCTGACCGCGGAAGATGCCCTCGCTTATGGCATCGTCGATAAAGTCATCGAGGCGAAGCCGATCGGTTAATCCGGTCAGTCCTCAAAAACACACGCTCAACATTTTTTAGATTATGGCTAAGTCCACACGAATGACTTTCTGCTCCTTTTGCGGAAAAGCACAAAACGAAGTTCGCAAAATGATCGCTGGTCCGGCCGGTGTGCACATCTGCGACTCTTGTGTCTCTGTGTGCAAAACCATCATCGACCGTGAATTGTCGGAGGCGGGCGAAGAAGCTAAGCCGAAAGCTCCTGAAACTTCCAGCGGACGTTTTAACCTGCTCAAGCCGGCTCAAATTACGGCTGCCTTGGATGAGCATATCATCAGCCAAGACTATGCCAAGCGTGCCCTCGCTGTCGCGGTTTATAATCACTATAAACGCTTGCGTTCGGAGTCTCGCATTGATCAATCGCCCGATTTCGCTGATCTCGATAGCAAATACGACGATGTGCAAATCGAGAAGAGTAATATCCTTTTGCTCGGGCCAACGGGGAGTGGTAAAACATTACTCGCTCGCACGATGGCCAAGATGCTCGATGTGCCCTTTGCCATTGCTGATGCCACTACCTTAACCGAGGCGGGCTATGTCGGCGAGGATGTTGAAAATATCGTGCTACGTCTATTGCAATCGGCAGATTACGATGTGAAGAAGGCCGAGTGTGGCATTATTTACGTCGATGAAATTGATAAAATAGGCCGTAAAACGGATAACGTTTCCATCACGCGCGACGTTTCCGGTGAAGGTGTGCAGCAGGCGCTGCTTAAGATCCTTGAAGGCACGGTTTGCAATGTGCCACCCCAAGGTGGGCGTAAGCACCCGAACCAAGAATACATTCAGCTTGATACGTCTAATATCTTGTTTATCTGCGGGGGAGCCTTTGTTGGGCTGGATAAAATTGTTCAGAGCCGCGTGGGTTCTAAGGCAATGGGCTTTGATACGGAGCGTAACCGCCACCAAAACGAAGTGCCAGTCAGCGAACTACTGCGCGAAACACAGCCAGAAGATCTGGTTCATTTCGGTATGATTCCCGAATTTATCGGACGCCTACCAATGGTCGCCGTGCTTGATGAGCTCTCTCGTTCCGATTTGGAGCATATTTTGCAAAATACCAAGAATTCTTTGGTCAAGCAATACAGCAAGCTCTTCTCGATGGAAGGTGTGGATCTACACTTTACCCGCGACGGAGTGGCTGCAATTGCGGACAAAGCGATTGAGCTTAAGACGGGCGCTCGCGCTCTGCGTTCCATCATGGAGCGTATCATGCTGGATGTGATGTATGATTTGCCTCAGACTGAAAATGTGGAGAAAGTGGTCATCAATCGCGGTGTTGTCGAAGGACGAGCTAAGCCTAAGCTGCATTACGGCAAGGCAGATCAAGCCACCGAGGAAGCGTCTAAAGATGAGTCTAAGGATTCGTCTGCCGATGCAGCCTAGTTCTGGTCTGGTTGCAGCTTGGTTGTAGTCTGGTTTTGTCAATTCTGCGTGGGCTTTTCGAAGACGCGTGCACCGGGTCGGTATTTAGTATAAGCGTACATCCACTGGATCAGCACTGCGAGGCGATTGCGGAAGCCGATCAGAAACACGAGGTGTACCGCCAACCACAGTAACCACGCGGGAAAGCCCGAAAATTGAAATTTGCCGAATTCAGCGACCGCTGAGGAACGACCGATCGTAGCCATCGAGCCTTTGTCGAGGTAAGCGAATGGGGGGCGAGCTTTCGACTTTTCGTTGAGCTCATTTTCCAGAATGCGAGCGACATGCTTGCCCATTTGCATGGCGGCAGGCGAAACGCCAGGCACGCGTACGCCCTTGCAATCGACTAGGTCAGCGATGTCTCCGATCGCAAAGACCTCGGGGTGACCACGGAGTGAGCAGTCTGGTTCTGTGGCGATTTGCCCTTTCCTGTTGTGATCGCCCGGAAGCTGATCTACCAAGGGGTTTGCTTGCACGCCCGCGGTCCAAATGATCGATTCGGCCTCGATACGCTCGCCACCTACTGTGATGCAAGCTTCTGAAATGTCCTCGACTGCTTGGTTCAACTTGAGTTCCACCCCCATTCGTTCTAGGCTCTCTTGCGCTTTGGCAGAAGAGGCCTCTGAATACATGGTGAGCACGCGATCCGCCGCTTCAACGAGGATGATGCGTGACTGCTCGGGTTTTATGGAGCGAAAGTCTTTTTTGAAAACACGCTTAGTTAGCTCGCTTAACGCACCAGCCATTTCCACGCCTGTGGGGCCTGCGCCTACGACAACGACTGTCATCAATCGTTGTCGTTCGGACGGATCGTGTAGTGCCTCGGCCTGTTCGAAAGCGTTCAGCACGCGTTGTCGGATGCGCCGCGCCTCATTGAGTGACTTCAGCCCGATCGTGTGTTGAGCCCAGGCGTCATTGCCGAAGTAGCTGTTGACCATGCCAAGTGCCACCACCAAGTAGTCATAGTGCAGTGTTTGATGGGAGAGCTCGACAGTCTTCTTTTCCGTGTCAATCGACTGTGCGCTATCCATTAAGACTTGAACGTCTTCACGTCTGGAAAGGATGGTGCGCACGGGCTCAGCAATGTCTGGCATCGCCAAACCTCCGGTCGCTACTTGATATAGTAGAGGTTGGAATAGGTGGTGGTTTTGGCGATCAATGATCGTGATTCGTGCATTGGGATGGCGGAACTTTTGAGTGAAAGTCAGGCCACCAAATCCAGCTCCTAGAACTACAATGTGTTTTTTCTCCGGCATACGTCAGCTTAGCGCATGCCGGAGAAATATCAAGCGGTCGACGGATCTTGCTGATCACAGCGACGCCGTATCCAACTGGCCGCGTTGATCAGTGCGATCATCGTGTGAGATGGGGTCCTTGGGCTTTGATCACTCCTGTTCAGCAGCGTTCAAGGCCTCGCGGTAGCCCGCAGCATAGGCCTCGAATACGAGTTTGATCTCGTCGCGGATGCGGCGAAAGGCGTCGAGCTCGGACTCCTCGGGACGCTGCGCATGGGGGGGATCTTCAAAGCCCCAGTGGTAGCGGCTCACTTTGCCAGGAAAAGTCGGGCAGGCTTGGTCGGCGTTGCCACAGACAGTGATCACGGTGTCGATGCCCGCGTTTAGATATTGATCCAAGTGATCGGATGTGTGGCCACTGGCGTCGATGCCGATTTCCTTGAGTGCTTCGATTGCCAGGGGATGCACCGCACCCTTGGGTTTGGAGCCCGCGCTAAAGACCTCGAAGAGGTCGCCAGCTGCGGCGCGTAAGATGCCTTCAGCCATGTGGCTGCGGCAGGAATTGCCTGTGCAAAGAATGAGTACTTTTTTCATAATGTTGAGTGCGCTTTCGCCTTCATAGAGCTGTCCATTTTATGCAGGATGCGAGTGAAGAAGCCGGGCTTTGTGGCAGTTGCTCGTTGGTGGGCTGTTCTGTTCGTTTTTATAATTAATACCGTTGTCGTAAATTTTAGTTCTTAGCAGCTGTTAGCTGCAGCCGATCTTTTCACAGACGCTGACGGGGCAGTCGTCGTTGGCTCCGGCGATGCGTGCGATGAGTTGGTTGCGGTTGACTAGGTCGCGATGCAGTTGATTGCACTCGGAACACTCGGCTTGGCGAAGATATTGCAGGTTTGCTCGCAGGAGGCCATTGATAGGTGCAATCAGTGAGTAGATCATCCAAGTGCCTTCGCGCTTGGATTCGACTAGGCCGAGTTGCTTCATCGCTGCCAATTGCTTCGACATCTTGACTTGTGGCACCTTGAGCAGCTCTTGCATGTGGCATACGCAGAGCGCGCCTGCCTCTAGTAAGTTGAGGATACGTAAGCGCTGTGGGTCCGCGATGCATTTGTAGAGTCCACTGGCTTCCATGATGCTTTTTGTATTCTTGGTTTGGTATATACTGTCAATAGTATGTATTTATTGTCTGCATTTTTCTTTTAAGCTGGAAGCTTTTTGAACGCCTGTGATTAATTGATGTCTGTTCCAGTAACGACATACTAATATTTTTTCATGAGCCTCATTTTTGTACTCGATTCTCTTTTTATTCAGGCGGCCTCGGGGCCGAATGTATTTACCTATTTCGCGCAGTCGAATCTCGCGGGGCAGGTGGTCATTTTTATTCTTGTTTTATTAAGCATTGTTGCGTGGACGGTGATGTTGGGCAAATACCTCGACCTTTCGAAGCTACGTTCACAAAATCAGCGCTATGAGCGTCTGCTTAGCAAAGAGTCACACTTAATTGCGCTTGACCCTGAGCGTCCGGGGAAGGGCGCCGGACCCTATTATAATATTGTTCGTGAAGCCTTAGAGGCCTTTCGTCGCTACGGAGGTGACTTGACTAATGCGGATCCGCATCGAGCGACTTTACGCATGGGGCATGTGGAAAATGCGCTGCAACGCAGCGTAGCGGAGCAAATTATTCGTTACGAAGCGAAGATGGTGGTGCTGGGCTCGATTATCACGGGGGCTCCATTTTTAGGGCTGCTGGGCACGGTCTGGGGTGTGATGGATGCTTTTGGAAGTATGGCGGGCGCGGGTTCAGCGAGTCTGCAAGGCTTGGCCCCTGGTGTCTCGGGTGCCTTGCTCACCACAGTGGCCGGACTGATCGTGGCCATTCCGTCGGTATTTGGGTATAATTATCTGTTGCAACAAACCAAAATTGCGGTCGTTGAGTTGGAGAATTTCGCCAGTACTGCTGCGGATCGTATCGAGCTCGAAGCACAGGCGGCTGCCAATGCATAGTTTTGGCTTATCTAGTTCCTCATTCTTAATTCTTGATTCCTCATTCTTACTGTGGCCCGTAAATTCCATCGCAAAGACCGGCTTTCTGCTCTGACCGAGATCAATGTCACTCCTTTGATCGATCTCGCGTTTGCATTACTGATTATTTTCATGGTCACCACTCCCTTGCTAGAGCAAACCGTGGAGCTTAACCTGCCAGTCGAGACCGCCAAGAGTCAGCCGGAAGAGCGGGAGGATTTTCAGACCATTTCCATCGATCAAGCGGGAGTCTATTATTGGGGCGCGCAACAAGTCTCTGAGCTGCAATTGGGCGATTTACTGGATACCATGGCGATGGACCCCGCCCCGCCGGTGCTGAGTTTGCGCGCGGATGCGCAGCTGCCTTATCAAAAAGTCATCACCGTGGTCGATATGATTAAGCAGCGTAAGCTCTCCAAGATTAGTCTAGATACCAAAGTCGAATGATGAAATTTTCTAAGAACCCTCCTCTCTGGACCGCGGTGATTTTACACCTGGTGGTTCTGCTGGGCATGTTCTTGGCGACGATCGTGCAGGCTTTTAAACCGAAGGAAAAACCACACGTCTTCGAAATGGTGGAACCGCCCAGCGAACTGAGCCATGCGCAAGCGTCCTCGCCAGAGCCACAGTTGCCCGTCGACCTCCCTCAGGTTGAGCTGCCGCCCGTGCCACAAGTCGAAATTCCGGAACCGCAGCCAGTTGCGCCGACGCCTACACCGCCTAAGCCGACGCCCCAGCCTAAACCGACGCCTAAGCCCAACCCGAAACCGACGCCCAAGCCGGCGCCTCAGTTGATGTCGGCAGATGATTTTTTTAAAGAGCACCCTAAGGAGGCGCCTAAGCCGCGGCAAGTTGTGACGCCTCGTCCAAATATTCAAGTGCGGCAAATCGATGTGCCTAAATTAGTGCTCCCCCGCAATCCGATTGAGAGTCAATCAAACCAGCAGCTTTCATCGCAGCAATTGTCGGCCTTGGCTAGTTATAGTTCACGCCTGCGCTCACGCATTGACGCCGCGTGGACCAAGCCCGCTCAGCTAGCTGGTGTTCAATTGGTGGCTGAGGTGGTTTTTAATGTGTCTGCATCGGGACAGATTACCAATGCGCGCCTGCGCCCCGGATCGGGCAATGCGGCCTTTGATCAATCTGTCCTCGCTGCGTTTCGCATGGCAAGTTCCGCGGGGCCAACGCCGACCGGGCAAGCGCACGAGTTCTCGCTGTCGTTTCGGATGCGGGATTGATTTTTAGCTTGATATCAAGATAGTTGTTGCTAGCTTGAGTGTCATGCCCAAGATTTATCAACATTCTGGTTCGCACCTCTTTCTTCTCTTTTGGAAGGCATCGCACGGGGTGATGCGCTACGATCATAAGAGCATTGCAAAGCAAGGCTTTGCTTCTTTGTCGGACTTTGCGGTGCTGGAAGTTTTGCTGCATAAGGGCGCGCTGCCAGTGAACACCATCGGCGAGAAAGTGCTGCTGACTAGCGGTTCGATTACGACTGCGGTGCAACGAATGGAAAAGAAGGGCTATGTGCGTCGTGAGCGAAGTGAGGGCGATGCTCGCGTTGTGCTCGTGCATCTTACCGAGCTTGGCCACGAGGTGATTGTCGACGCCTTCGCCGCACACGCGGCCAATTTAGACACGCTGTTCAGCGAATTCTCCGAGAAGGAACGCACTCAGTTTGCTGATTTGATGCGTAAGCTCGGTCGCCGTAGTCAAGCGCTGACAGAATAGAAAAATTTACCCATGTATCTTGATGTCAAGGTTTTGTGTGGGCTGAAATACAAATAGAAAGAACAATAAATATGAAAATCAAAGAAATCCTCCTCAATACTTCCAACAGCATCGCGCTCTTACCGATCCGTTTAGGCGTCGGTGTCGTGATGGCTGCGCACGGTTCACAAAAGTTATTCGGTTGGTTTGGGGGCTATGGCCTCGAAGCAACGGGGCAATTTTTCTCTGAGAACCTCGGCCTGAAACCGGGTTTATTGATGGCGGCGATGGCGGGCGGCACAGAATTTGTCGGCGGTTTGCTGTTGATTGTGGGCTTAATGACTCGATTGGCAGGCCTTAGCCTCGCGGGCACCATGGCGGTTGCCATTCTCACCGCGCACTCCAGCGCTTTCTTTGCCTCGAATAACGGCATGGAATATCCGCTCACGCTGCTGCTCGCCAGTCTCACTCTCGCCATCGGTGGTGGGGGAGCCTTCTCGGTCGATCATAAGCTCGCTGCAAAATAATTCATTAGAAAAAGGCACATTCTATCATGACACTTACAAAACAACTCACACGCTCAGAAGAGCGTATGCACAGTGATTTCGACTGGCTGAATAGTCGGCACAGTTTTTCATTCGGCGGACACTATGACCCCGAGCGCATGGGCTTCGGCCCCTTGCGCGTGGTGAACGATGATATCATTGCGCCCAGTGGCGGCTTTCCTTCGCACCCGCATCGGGACATGGAGATCATCACTCTCGTGCTCGATGGTCAGTTGCAGCATAAGGATAGTCTGGGGAATGGTCGTGTGATTCAAACAGGGGATATTCAATACATGAGTGCGGGCAGCGGAGTGGTGCACAGTGAGTTCAACCCTTCGGCGGATCAGCCCGTGCATATCATGCAGATATGGATTCAGCCGAGCGAAACAGGGCTTGAACCACGCTATGCCGATCAGCCGATGCTCGGTGCCGTGGATAACGAATGGAAACTCATTCTGTCCCCGGATGGGCGGGAGGACTCGATGGCGATTCGCCAAGACGCAGATCTGCGCACTCTTCGCTTAAGTGAGGGGAAGTCGGTGTCCTATGTCAGCGATAGTGAGCGGCGCGGCTATTGGATATTCGTCCTGCAGGGTGCCGTTCAAGTGGGGGGAGAACAGCTCTTGCGGGGGGATTCGCTGGCGCTGACAGATGTTGCTGATCTGGACTTTGTGCAGCAAGGGACAGAGGTCGCTCAAGTGATGCTGTTCGACTTGCCTGTCGGTTGAGTCCTTTCGCTCGCCTTTTGTGGCTGAAGCGCTAGCTTTCTCTACATTCGTTCTATTCAAAATACACTTCTAGTTGCTCTGACTGTTCTACTATCGACTGGGGCGCTGCGCGCCGAGTCCTCCTGGGCGAGTCGGGCTTTGTCTATTTTTAAAAGTAGTCCTGCGGCTGATACGGAGCTCGGGAGTGCGTTTGCAAATGCCGATGAATTGGCCAAAGCGCTACGTGAAGCATTGGCCGTTTCTGCCGAACGTGCATTGACTGCACTGGGGCAGCAGGGCGGGTTTGCTAACTCTGAATTGTATCAAATTCCATTGCCCCGCGCGGTTGAGAAATTGCGCAAGCCTTTAGCTTTGATCAATCAAGACTATCGTTTAGATGATGTTCAAGCTACGATCAATCGTGCTGCGGAAGCAGGCGTCGCTGCTGCGCCTGCGATTGTGAAGGAGGCGATCAATAGCCTGGCACTAGAGGACCTTAATACACTTTGGAAGGGAGAGGACGATGCCATTACCCGTTTCCTCGAAAAGAAATCCCGCGCTCAGTTGAGTGAGCGTATGCTGCCACTGATTTCGCAAGCAACGGATGCGACAGGTGCTACGCGAGCATATAAGGAGATGCAGTCGGCTGTGCCAAGTTCAGGGACTGGCCTCTTCTCTAAAATTCAGTCTTTTACCGGAATCGCTGCCAGTGATTTTGATCTGGACCAATATGTAAATGATCAAGCACTGGATGGCCTCTTTACCGCGATGGCTGAGGAAGAGAAAGCGATACGTGAAAATCCTTTAGCGCGCTCGACAGATTTGTTGAAGCAGCTCTTCGGGCAGTAGGCGGGCTTAATTGGCGATGGGGTTTAGTCCCAGCGTTTTGCGTTTGGAAGCGTCTTGAGGAGCGTGTTCAGACCAGTAATTGCTCTTCATTAAACGGTGAGTGAGCACTGCTTGTGTGATGCGCTTGCCGTCTTCGATCTCCTTCCAACTTTGGATGATATGGGGAAATTTTGTTTCATAGTTGATGTGTAGTTCTCGATCGATGTTTTCGTAGCGGATGATATAGCGACTCATTGCCCCTTGAGTGATACGTTCTGCAGTGGCGCGTTCTATGTGGACCGGGCTATGGGCGAATCGGGTATGCACACCGCTCGGTATGATTTGGATGGGCCCCGTGGGAAGGCTTTGAGGCGAGAGGCGTAGCTTGAGCCATACGGCATCTTCGAGTAGGGCATCGCTAAGTTCAAAGTTTTGATCGGCTTCACTTTGAAAGTAGGAGCGCAGTTCGCCACGCCATCCTTGTGTTGTTCGATTCAATTGTGAAAAAGATTGGCCACACCAGTCCTGTACACTGGTGTTTGTTTTGAGCGCCCGGGGGTATCTTTCCAAGTCGATCGGTTGAAAGGTGCTGCTCATGGTGCGGTAGCTGTAGATCCCGGTGTTAAAAGTGCGCAGAGCGTTGAGCTTGAGCACGTCAGTCGATGGCTGCCCCCCGGATTCGTTCTTAACCTGGACATCGGTTAGGAAGGGTTCGGTGACGTAGATGAATTCGACGTGCCCTGGGTGAGACTCTCCGTAGCGTGTTTGAGTTAGTTCGTAGCGGTTGATCTCTGCGCCGTTGAACCAAAACTCACGAACTTGGTTGGCACTTAGCGATGCTGTGAGGGTGAAGGTGAGGCAGTAGTAGACCCCAATCTGGATTTAGGCGCCACTTATTTGTTGGAGGACATTCGTAGTGATTGTGGGGATGATTATGGGCGGCTGCATATTTTCTGGCTTCACGCCAGTCCACACTGGCAGCTTAGTGACAATCTCAAGTTCAGCATGCGTCACGTGCTGGGCCTGCGTGAAATTGAAGGCAGCGACGACTACTGGATCTCGCGGCATCGTTTCGGGCTGGATTACAAATTGGAAGATTATGGTCGGCTTGTGGGGATCGGTGCCAGCACTGAAGTATTCGTTCGCTATGATACAGACGAAATATTTGAAAATCGCTTCATCCCCATCAAGACCACCTTCAAAATTAGCGCGCGCAGTAAACTGTCATTGTATCTAATGACACAATCCAAACGCGCAGTCGGCGGCTCTAGCTGGAAGACTGCCTACGTCTTTGGGCAATCCCTGAGCTACAAGTTTTAGAATAAACTTGCAGTGTTATTTCATATTTGAAATGAATTTTAAATATGGAAATTAAATGCTCGTCTGATCGCGTAGAAGCAAGTGCGCCTGCATTGGAGCGTGGCTTACGCTTGCTACAGCTACTCGAAGGCCATTCATCAATGAGTCTGGACCAGATTAGTCGACAATTAGAGACCCCAAAAGCGTCTACACTCCGCCTATTAGCCACCTTGGAACAAATGGGAATTGTTCGCAAGATTCCGGAAAAGCGGTATCAGGCACTCTTTCGACTCCAGCCTCTACAATCTCCGATCGAGCGCTTTCGTGATTCGCTGAAAGCACGCATGACAATGTTAGTTGCATCCACCGATTGCACTGTCGAATGGTATGAACCCACCTGCGACGGCATGCAGCTCATCCATCAAACTAATCCTGAAACTGAGCTTTGCGTTCAAGCTCGACCGGGCTTCCTACGTGACTGGCACACTGAGCTTGAAGCGGTTATTTGTGTCGGCCACGCATTTGCTTCACAAGCTCCGCCGCTAAAGAAGAGTCAGCATTATACAGCCAATGGAATCCTCTGTCCGATCGACCGCGAGGAAATACAAAAACGTATCCGTCACGCAAAGTCGCAACAAACAGCCTACGATCTTCCTTTTAACTCCAATGGAGTTCGTCGATTTGCCGCTGCAGCTTTTGACCCCGATGATTTGTCATTTCTCGGCGTGCTTGCAGTCGCTGAAGTGTACCACTTCTCACGGGCAAACGAACCTGAATTTATCATTCAATCCCTAACTCAAACGCTCAAACAGTAACTATGCGCATACTATACATCGATATCGACAGTCAACGCCCAGATCATTTAGGGTGCTACGGCTATCATCGCAACACCAGTCCAGCGATCGACCAGATTGCTAAAGAGGGCGTCGTCTTTGACCGTTGTTATACACCCGATGCACCCTGCCTCCCATCACGCACTGCGTTCTACTCAGGGCGTTTCGGAATACAAACTGGCGTTGTGGGGCATGGAGGCACCGCGGCTCAACCCAAAATTGAAGGAAGTCAGCGCGGCTTCCGTGACAATTTTGATGAACACGGGCTCGCTCGTCAGTTGCAACATCTCAATTATCACACTGCAATGATCAGCCCCTTCGGTCAACGTCATGCGGCATGGCATTTTTATGCTGGCTTCAACGAAATACATAACACCGGACAAGGTGGTGCTGAATCCGCCGAAGTTGTGCAACCTGTTGTCAGTAAATGGATGGCTGATAATGCTTCGAAGGATAACTGGTATTTGCATATTAACTATTGGGACCCCCATACCCCTTATCGTGTGCCCTTGAACATCGAAAATCAGTTCGAGAATGAACCACTGCCTGAATGGTTATCCGATGAGGTGATCGAAGCCAACAATCAGAAAGTGGGCCCGCACTGTGCACACGAAATCGATATGTATACTGGAAATGGTCATCCCGCGTATCCTCGTCATCCTGGTAAAGCAACTGACCGTGAGTCCGTGCGTCAAGTGATCGACGGCTATGACATGGGAGTCCGCTACGTAGATGATCAAATTGCTTGCATCGTGGAAGACTTGAAAGCGGCGGGTGTTTACGACGATACCATGATTGTGATTTCAGCTGATCACGGTGAAAATTTAGGAGAATGGGGTCTTTACGGTGAACACGGCACCGCTGATGACATTACCTGCCGCGTTCCATTGATTATTAAATATCCAGGCGGTGCTAAAGGTATTCGCAATAGTCAGTTTCATTACAATCTCGATTTTGCTCCAACAGTCATGGAATTGCTTGGAGGTAAAATACAAGCTATTTGGGATGGCGAGTCCTATGCTCCGGCCATTACGGAGGGCTTGGATATGGGGCGCGATGAAGTCACGATTAGCCAATGCTGCCATGTTTGCCAGCGCTCAGTCCGCTGGGGGAAATGGCTTTATACGCGCACTTACCACGATGGTTTCCATCTTTTCCCCCAAGAAATGCTGCACGACCTTGAAGCGGATCCACACGAGCAAAACGACTTGGCACTAGATCATCCGGAGCTCTGCCGTGAAGGCCAATGGCGCCTGTCAAGGTGGCACGATGCGCAAATGCAGAAAATGGCCTTAACTGGAAACGATGTAGTGGACCCGCTGTGGACTGTGATTCGCGAAGGTGGCCCCTTCCATGCTTCTCTTACGCATGGGCAACCTGGGGCCGAAGGGTTTGAAACTTACATGCAGTACCTTGAAGCTACTGGCCGACAAGCCGGAGCGGACGCACTCAGAGAAAAATATACACCGATCATCAATCAGATTAAAAATTAAGCATTCGACAATAATTTCTGAAACTCAGGCAAACTTGCCATGGGTTTGAGTGCCTCATCGCTCCCGAGCTCTGCTCGATAAGATTCAGTAAAATGAATCGCTCGCTGTAGTGATTGGATCGCTTCATCACTACAGCCCATGGTAGAATAAGCGCGCGCGAGTTGGTAATGCGCCTGACTGTTTTCGGCATCGATGTCGAGCGCCTGGGTGCACAGGTTGGCTGCCCATTGCGGTTCGTCTAGTTGCAGCACGGAGTGTGCTTTATAGGTGAGAGCTTCTACGTCTTGTGCGTTGTGTTTCAGGATTTCATCATAGAGCGCGATCTTCTGCGCGGGGCTGTTTTCTTGTCCCGCTCGCAACCAGAGTGCTTGTATGTCTTGGGTGCGCTCGATTTCTTCGCGGTTTTCTTCGATGTGTTGTGCCTTCTGTTTGACTACGCGTTCAAGCTTTTCGAGTCGTGTTTCATACACGTCGATCAGCTTCGTTACGCGACCTTCAGCGGCCACTTGAATACGCTTCTGCACGTCGCGCATCGACGACCAGCCCATGATCACCAGAATGGAAGAGACCCCCGCGATGAGATAAAAGAAGTAAGTCACCGTGTCAGTGGAATATGCGACCGCGCGGTCTACGGAATTGTGCTCGCGGTCGAGGATCTGTTGCATGAGTTCATGTTTCTGTGCGGCCATCTCGCTGCGCAGTGTTTTTAACTCGTCCAATACATAACGCTCAATGAAAGGGGAGTAGAGTGGCTCCTGCAGTGATTCGATGCTATCTGCATAGCTCCCTTTGGATGACGTAGGGTCCACCTTCGACGCGGCCCCGTCGAAGGCCTGTGCGCCGGCATTGACCGAGCCCAATAATGTGAGCGCCAAGACGAAGGCCCAGTGTGCGTAGCATGGGGTCTGCTTTATCATTGAGATCATTAATTGTGCTTAAGCCGCATTGGCGATGGAGCCGCGCGGTACGTCTTCTTCGACTAAGACGCGGTGCAAACTGCGGATGGTTGCCTCATAATCGGACTCTTTCACAATAAAGTTGATGTCTACTTGTCGCATCGATTGGCCGGTGGCTAGAATATTAATGTTATGCGCCGAGAGTGCACCTGTGGCGCGCGCCATGATGCCGGGAATTGTCATATTACTGCCGATTGCGGAAACAAAGGCGACGCGCTGTTGATCGATCTCAGCATCGGGGTAACGCTTTAGTAGTCGCGCGCGAATGCGCTTAATTGTTTGCAGGTTGGCATTGATGTAGTGAGTGATGGTGTTGGCATTCACTCCCTTGGATACGATATGTGCTTTGCACTGCTGAATCGTTTCTACGATGTCTTGATCATACTCATGGAAGTTGCCCGCGATGTCTTGATCAAATAGGGTGAAGGCATAGATGTCGGTGCACCCGGTGATGATTTCGACCTGTGCCCGCTCGCGCGTGAAGCCGGTGGTGATGAGTGTGCCGGGGTGCTGTGGCTCAAATGTGTTTTTTACCACTAGCGCGATGTCGTTTTTGCGTAAGCCCTTCGCCGCACGCGGATGGATCGCTTCCATGCCGAGGTTGGCCAATTGGTCGGCGACATCGTAATTGGTGCGCCCGATTGGCTCTGCGTTTTGCTCGCCGACGATGCCGGGGTCGGCACTGCTCAAATGAAATTCTTTGTGAATGATCGCTTCGCGCGCCTGTGTGAGCACTGCTAGTTGACTGAAAGTCATCTCGCTGTAGCCGCGATCAAATGATTTCATTAAACCACGCTGACTATGCGCGTAGCCGGTCACGATGGGGAACGCTTCACTCAAATCCAAGTCAGCGAAGGCCTCTTGTATGCGTTCATCCAGTGTGATATGGCGCTGTGTTTGCCAGCCAGTTAAATCAATGAAGCACGCTGCGATCCCATCTTCGTTTAGCAAGCGTGCGGTGTTCCATGCGCTGTGTGCTTCACCTAAACTCGCCAACATTTCCCTCACGGTTTCGAGGTGCGAGCCGAGCTCAAAGTGCCCGTGCCCGCATAGTTGCAACAGCCCGTCCAGGCAGCTTTCGGCATCGTCGATACGTTGCTCGATGAATTGATTCGCTTCCTGTAAGGAGTCTGAATGCGCAAACAACTCGGCATTTATACGCTTTATTTCGTTTCTTAAGTCTGTAATCGCTGCCTTCCAGGCCTCGCTTTGCATGCTTTTAGCAAAGAGCCCATAAATGCCGGGCTGCCCGTTCTTTTTGTGCTCGAGCAAGCGATTGGTGATGCCGCTGTATGCGGATACCACAAAGATTCGATTGAACGCGTCGACCTTCGGGCGACCTTGCAGAATGATGTTATCACGCACCGAGGCATATTGACTCATAGAAGTCCCCCCGATCTTTTCGACTGTGTGCTGTGTCATGTGTATGTTTCTTTTTCTGTTAATGATTCGTTGCGAGCTGCTGCTGAGAGTCGCCCATCAATCACTAGAATGAGTAAGCCAATTAAGATCCCGGGCATGCCTTCGTAGATGGTGGCATGCCATCCCAAGAATCGCCAAAGCAGTGCCGTTCCGAGCCCTCCGAAAATCGCGATTACGGATCCTTGTCGGCTGGGCTGTGCGCCGAGACAGAGATAGATCAGTAGCGGTGCAAAAGCACTTGCAAGTCCGGACCAAGCCATGATGACTAAGTTAAAAACGCTTTGTTTGTTGAGCAAGGCCCAGGCCAGTGCGGCTAAGGTAATCAAGGCGGTTCCGAGCTTGAGGATTTTGGTGTTCTCGATTTTCCCTGGCAGCAAGTCGTGAGTCAGCGCGGAAGAGCAGCTTAAGATCAACGAGTCGGCCGTGGACATGGTCGCAGCGAAGATCCCCGCCAGCACAATCCCCGCGGCAAAGGGGGGAAGCATCTGCTGCGCCATGGTGGGCAAGGCGAGCTCTGCATCGAAATTGCCGGGATCGAGAATGTAAATGCGCGAAAGCATGCCTACGCCCGTTGCCATTAGATAGAAGGCGAGAAACCAGAGGTAATACCAAGCCCGCGCGCGACGCATTTGGCTAGGGTTGTCCAGTGTCATAAAGCGCACCATCACATGCGGTTGCCCTATTACAGAAAAGCCCGCAAAAGCCCAACTTATGGCGAATAGGAGCCCGCCCGCCAGTCCGGGGAGGGCGAGATCTTGTGGGAACCAATTTAAATAGCCATCGATCGCTTCCATCTTTGTGATCGCGCCCTCGATGCCGCCGAAGCTGTGAATGCCGACGACTAGCATCATCGTCATCGCACAGATCATCACCACAGACTGTGCGGCATCTGTCCAGATTGAGGCGCGTATACCGCCTGCTAGGCAGTACACGACGACTAGGATGGCGCCGATCACTGCTCCGGCATAGGTAGGCCAGCCAAAGAGCACGTGCAAGGCCTTGCTGCCAGCGACCAGTTGCGCGCTGGCGTAAGCGAGTAGAAATACGAGCGAGATGATGGCACAGATGCGCTGTAGGCTCACATCTTCGCGGCCACCCCAGCGGCTTAGCACGCCGGCAAAGCTGACCTCCTTGGTGTGGGCGGTTGCTCGCCGTAGGCGGGCATGGATGAAGGTCGAGGCGATGTAGTCGCCTGCGATCCATCCGATCATTAGCCAGATCGCCGCCAAGCCGGTTGCGTAGGTGTAGCCAATCACGCCAATGAACATGTAGCCGCTATTGTTCGTCGCCACGGCGGACAGGCCGACCAAGGACGGAGCCACTGATGAGCTTGCCAGATAGTAGTCCTTCTTGGTGCCGCGACTGTGCCGCACAGAACTAACGCCAATCACTACGAATGCCGCGAGGAATAGCAGAAAACTGAGGATCATCGGAGGGGAGGGCTCAGCCCTGCTGAATTGGAGCGGCCTCTAATTCGTAAGCTCCCTCTGCATTGTGCACCTCGGTGCCATGCAGCGGCGGATTAAACACACAGGCCATCTTCATCTCTGATTTGGCTCGTAGCGTGTGCCGATCGTGTTTGTCTAAGACATAGAGTGTGCCGGGAGCGATCGCATGAACTTGCCCGTCTTCACGTGATTGCACTTCTCCTTCTCCGGATATGCAATAGACTGATTCCAGATGATTCTGATAGTGCATATCAAAATCGGCACCTGCATAAATCGTGGTGATGTGAAAGGAGAAGCCCATGCCGTCGTCTTGCAACAACATGCGTGTGCTATCCCAGTTCCCGTCGGGAGAGACGATCTTACGCCCCTCGTCGGCTGCTTGCTTTAAATTACGTACGATCATGATTATGCGATGATATGCTGCGATTCTTCTTTCGATTCGACGACTACGTCGTCGAAGTAACACGGATCGTCGGGGATTTCACCATGGGCGGCGCAGACTTCCTGGATCGATTCTTCGATAATATCGATCCCTTTCGCCAGTGATTCCTGTGAGATGGTCAACGGGCAAAGTAGCTTTATAATTTGATCGTCGGTGCCGCTGGTTTCAATGATCAGACCGCGCTTGTAGGCTGCTCGTGAGATCTGGCTTGCAATCTCACTGCTGACACAATTGATGCCCTGAAACATGCCACGACCCTTGGCCGTGAAATTGCCATCGCCATACTTCTCGACGATCTTGTCGAGGCGTCCGGCGATATAATTTCCCTTTTCCTTAATCTCACGCGCAAACTCGCCGTCGGCCCAATAGGTGTCGAGTGCTGACTTTGCGGTTACAAATGCATGATTGTTCCCGCGAAAGGTGCCGTTGTGTTCACCTGGAGTCCATTTGTCATACTCCGGCTTAAACATTAACATAGCAAAAGGTAGTCCATAGCCGCTCAGCGATTTCGAGAGCGTCACGATGTCTGGCTCAATGCCTGCAAATTCAAAACTAAAGAAGTCACCAGTGCGCCCGTTGCCCGCTTGAATGTCATCCACGATCAAGAGCACGCCATGGCGCTTGCAAACCTTGGCCAGACTTTGTAACCATTGCATGCTGCAATAGTTTACGCCGCCTTCGCCTTGCACCGTTTCTACAATAGCCGCCGCGGGTAAATCTACTCCGCTGCTACTGTCTGTCAGCACTTTGTCCAAATATTCAGTGGTGTCGACTTCGTCGCCTAAATAACCGTCGTAAGGAATGCGGTGGCCCCCCGTCAGAGCAATGCCCGCACCATTGCGGTGATGCGAATTTGCAGTGGCCGAAAGCGCGCCTAAAGTTTGCCCATGCCACCCGTTGGTGAAAGAAACTACATGTGAGCGACCTGTGATTTTACGCGCAATTTTGAGCGCGGCCTCCACTGCATTGGTTCCTGTAGGGCCAGTAAACATTAATGTATAGTCCAGTTTGCGTGGCTCTAAAATATGCTGCTTAAATGCTTCTAAAAATTCTTTTTTGGCATCAGTGTGCAGATCCAGACTGTGAGTGATGCCCTCGGACTCAATGTACTCAATCAATTTCTTGCGAAAGACTGGGTGGTTGTGTCCATAATTGAGCGCACCCGCTCCGGCTAGGAAATCAATGTATTCATTCCCGTCTTCATCGTATATGAATTCACCCGCCGCCCGTTTAAACAGACGCGGAAAGTTACGTGCATAGCTACGCACCTCGGATTCGAGTTCTTCGAATATTTTCATGTTTATTATTGGTTAATAAATTAATTGAACGGACCAATGCGCACTAAATGCTCGGTCTCGTGCTCACCGAAAAAGTGAGTCTCTTTGTCGAAGGCTACAGATACCTCCAGCTTTGCACTCAGCTCTTTCGCCAATTTGCGAAAGAGTGCCCACGAAGCTTCGTTCTCTTTGGTGATTGTTGTCTCCAGGAAACGCACCTCCTCGCTGTGTCCGCGTTGCAATAGCTCACACAGCATTCGCAAGGCTAAGCCTTGCCCACGTGCTTCCGCGCTGACTACGACCTGCCAGATGAACAGAGTGCAGGCTTTGCGTGGAATCATGTAGCCAGAAACAAAGCCCACGGGTTTACCTGACTTTTTTGCAATTATGGATGTATCCGAAAAGTGAATACATTGCAAAAGGTTGCAATAAGTGGAGTTCGTGTCCAGGGGCGGGCTCTGCGCAACCAATTGATTGATTGATGAGCCGTCCAGGGAATCGGGGATCTGTAGTTCTATTTCGTCGATGCCACTAGTCTAGAGGCGTCCCCCTCGTCGGGATCAAGGGTTTTATTTGTCCGGGGAGTGGATTCGAGGCCTCTATCAGTTCGATACCGTTACCTAATTTAGTGAGTGCAATTGTGCTCTAAGGCACGCTATCTCTTAGCTGAGCCCGAATTCGAAATTTTGTATTTTCTGAATTAACGATGTCTCAAAAAAATCTATAAATTTATTTCAATAACGTTTTTTAGTGAAGAATTTGCCCGTCTTATTTAGCGTTATTCGCGTATTCAAGCTGCATGCAAGTAGCCCTTGGAGGCGCTCAGCTCCATTGTGATCGTTAAACCGTTTTAGAATAGCGTCCTGCGACCGCAGGGTCTAGGTAAGCGTCAAAGCACATGGCAAGATTTCGAATGAAAAGGCGGCCACGCTCGGTGACAGCAAATCCGCGATCCGTCCAGACCAGCAGCCCATCCTCTGCTGGCTCAGCCAGTTGCTTTAAAGCCTCGGCAAAATGTGACTCGAAGTTGACATTCCATTTTTCAGACATGGCGCCAAAATCGAGCGAAAGGTCGCACATCAGTCGCATGATCACGTCCGCCCGCATGCGATCTTCGTCCGTCAACTCATAGCCCTTGGTGATCGGTAGCTTGCCTTGTGATAGGCAAGCCCGGTAGCTTTCAAGATCTTTCACGTTTTGGTGAAAGCCAACCGAGCCTTGTGAAATACTAGAAATACCAAAGCCACAAATTTCGACACCCGCACGGGTGCTATAGCCCTGGAAGTTGCGTTGCAGTGACTGCTCTCGTTGCGCTTGCACCAATTCATCGTCGGGCAGGGCAAAGTGGTCCATACCTATATAGACATAGCCTTCGGCAGTCAGGCGTTCGATGCAAAGTTTCAGCAGCTGCATTTTAGTTTCCGCATCCGGCAGACCAGCTTTCTCCAGTAGCTTTTGGGCAGGTCGCATCCAGGGCACATGTGCGTAGTTAAAAATCGCGAATCGGTCAGGCTTCAGTTCCAGCACTTCATCTAGGGTTGCCGAGAAACTGTCGCAGCTCTGAAGTGGCAGACCGTAGATCAGATCCAGATTGACCGAGTTAAAACCATTGTCGCGCAACATTTGCATCGCTTCCACATTCATCGCCTGCGGTTGTAGTCGGTGGATCACCTTTTGCACTTCAGGGTTGGAGTCCTGCACGCCAAAAGAGGCGCGGGTCAGCCCCATGCGAGCAAACGCCTCCACGTGTTCCCGATTCAGTCGACGCGGGTCCAGCTCAACTGATTTTTCCGCATCATGGGAAAAAGTAAAGTGTCGGTCGATCATGCTCGCCAAACGGTCAATTTGGGCCGAGGTGAAGAAGTTAGGCGTGCCGCCCCCGAAGTGCATTTGCACCGCCTCGCGTCCCGCGGGCAGATGTTGAGCAAAGATTTCAAGTTCCCTTTCCAGCAAGTCCAGGTAATCACTTCCCCGATTACGATCCAGAGTCGTAATCTGGTGACAGCCACAAAACCAGCACAGCGTCTCACAGAAGGGCAGGTGGAAATACAGTGAAAGCGGTGCATCGCCATCTTCCACGCCAGTCATCAAAGGCGTGTAGTCCTCGTATTCTCGAAAGTGATTCGCAGGCGGGTAGCTCGTATAGCGAGGCCCCGGGCGGTTATACTTTTCGATCAGTCGCAGGTCTTGAGATGTAATTTGCATGAGAACCCAATTGATAATCAAAAGCCCAACATTTGCCAAGTCGCTATTTCAAAATATAGAACCGTGGGTTCTGCGGAATTTGTGAGGAGTTACGCTGCGGCTTGGCAAATGGAGCGCCAGCGCCGACATCCTCCGAAGATGAATCGACTGAAGGGGGCCGAATGGGGCGACCTGGCTGTGATTCGGGGGCTGCGTAAGGCGGTGTTTAGCTAGCGAAGCTTGGGAACGTCCAACGTCCAACGTCCAATTTTGAATGATACGACAATCATTCGATGTTCAGTGTTGGACGTTCCCCAAAATCTTAGTGTGCTTCGAGCCAGTTGTCGCCTAGGCCGATTTCGATTTCGATGGGGCAGGCGAGTTCCAGCGCGCCGACCATGCCTTGGGTGACGATTTCGCGCAGTTGGGCTTCTTCGCTGGGCTCTAGGTCGAAGACGAGTTCGTCGTGCACTTGCAAGAGCATGCGACTTTTGAGGCCGGCTTCTTGGATGGCGTTTTGAATGCGCACCATGGCGATCTTGATCATGTCGGCGGCGGTGCCTTGGATGGGCATGTTGATGGCGTTGCGCTCGGCGGCGGCGCGGATGGTGCCATTGCCGGAGTTGATGTCGCGTAGGTGTCGGCGGCGTCCGCACTTGGTTTCGACGTAGCCTTTCTTTTGAGCGCTTTCTTTTTGTGCTTCCATATAGCCGGGGATGCCGGGGAATTGGGCGAAGTAATTGTCGATGATTTCTTGTGCTTCTTTGCGGCTGACGGTGCCGAGGCGCTGGGCTAGGCCGAAGGCGGAGATGCCGTAAGGGATGCCGAAGTTGACCATTTTGGCGGTGCTGCGCTGGTCGCGGGTGACGTCTTCGGGGGGGACGCCAAAGATCTTGGCGGCGGTGGCGGTGTGGATGTCTTGCCCTTCTTTGAAGGCTTTGAGCAGGCCTTCGTCGCCGGTGAGGGCGGCGAGGATGCGTAGCTCGATCTGTGAGTAGTCGGCGGCGAGGAGTTTCCAACCTTCGCGTGGTACAAAGGCTTTGCGGATCTCGCGTCCTTTGGGGCTGCGCACGGGGATGTTTTGCAGGTTGGGATCGTTGGAGGAGAGGCGGCCGGTGGCGGTTTGCACTTGGCCGTAGTGGGTGTGCACGCGGCCGGTCTTGGCGTCGACAGAGTTGGGCAGGGCGTCGATGTAGGTGCTCTTGAGTTTGGTGAGCTGGCGGTATTCCAGCAGGTCGGCGACGATCGGGTGCTTGGGCGCGAGGCTGGAGAGCACTTGCTCGTTGGTGGCGAACTGTCCGGTCTTGGTCTTCTTGGGCTTTTCGACGAGTTTGAGTTCGTTGAAAAAAACTTCGCCGAGTTGCTTGGGAGAGTTGAGGTTGAACTCGTGGCCGGCGACTTGGTAGATGTCGGCTTGTAGTTGCGCGATGTGGCTTTCGAGTGAGGCACCAGTGGCGGCGAGGGTGTCTTCGCACATGCGGATGCCCTCACGCTCCATGGTGACGAGCACGGGCAGTAGGGGCACTTCGATGTCGTAAAAGACTCTGGCCTGGCCGCTTTCTTTGAGCTTGGGCTCGAAGGTCTGCCAGAGTTGCAGCGCGATGTCGGCATCTTCGATCGCGTAGTGGGCGAGGTCCTTTTCGGCGACGCCGGAGTAGTCGATCGACTCGCCTTTTTGGGCGTCGGGCAGTAGCTCGCTGAAACGAATGGGGGAGTATTGGAGAAAGTCCTCGGAGAGTGTGTCGAGGTT
>CEUD01342459.1_pt1 | contig 69997 bp, 71 predicted proteins | sample 356481 | NCBI WGS metagenome assembly CEUD01 (sample SAMEA2623314, study PRJEB7988) | marine metagenome | isolation source: saline water (ENVO:00002010), including | reverse complement strand
CATCGCCTTTTCACGGCGGTAACAGGGGTTCGAATCCCCTTGGGAGTACCAAATTTTTATAAAAAGAAGCCTCGATTATTCGAGGCTTTTTTGTTTCTAATTTTCTAAGAAGTACTTTGATATAAAAAACCCGACAACTGCCGGGTTTTTATAAGTGTGAATTTTAGATTGAAATTAAGCTAAACACTTATGAAGTGTTTCATTCATTTGATTTTGATTTGTACTCATAACAAAAGATAATTCAAGAGCTAGATCATCGAGCATTCTTTCGAAAATTTGTTGTTCAACTTTACCTTTGTCATTTAATCCATGAAGGTACTTTAGTGCATTTAGAGTTTCTGCGATATCAACTGATTTTAGAATTTTTTGAAAGTGCTTTACCCTATCTTTTTTTGATGGAAAATCTTGGCCAGTATACTTCTCTGTATCTTCTAAAGTTGAAATTGCGTTTAATGCTTCTTCTTGCGAAAGTACTTGCCTTAGATGCTTTGTAGAGGTTTGAACAGGGACCATGATTCGAGTTTGATTTAATGTTGATTCAACAACAAAGAACTCTGAATTGGCAGATTCTACAAAGTCTTTTCTTAAAATTTTCCCGATACCGAATTTAGGAGAATAGACCTCTTGTCCAATGGCAACTCTTTGAGTAGTTTCTTGCATACAATTCCTTTTGTGTTTTTCTGCCTTAATGGCAAAAAATAAATACATAATAGTTTACCATACTTTCTCGTTCATTTCACGTGAGTTGCATTAGACGCCGAAATACACAAGTAAAGAACTAAGGTATTTAAATACAAACAATAACTTATAAAGGAGAGAAAAGTGCATTATAATTCATCTATGGATTTAAAAACGATCTTCTTCATTACCCTCCCCTTACTGTGGTCAGCTCCTCTAGCAGCTAAAATCGAGCTAAAATTGATGACTTTTAATACCATGTGCGAGTTCTGTCATAAAAAAGATGCTGATGTTTTTGATAATCGCAAGATGCTGATTAAGGATATTATTAAAAAGAGCGATGCAGATATTATCTCCTTACAAGAAGTCATTCGCTCATCTCAATTAGAGTACTTTGTTGATACGGACAAATACAATCTTCATTATTATCAAAATGCACTAATGAGTTATCCAGATGCGGCCTTAGCAATTAAGAAGAAGGACTTTCTTATTTTGGATAAAGGTCATTTTTGGCTGGGTGAAAATACAACAAATTTTAACTTTGGTTGGAAGTGGGCCATGCCAAGAATTCTCTTGTGGATGAAGGTTCAACATATACAAACGAAGAGAGTTTTTACAATTTATGGAAGTCACTTTGATAATCGCTTAGAAAATTTAGCAGGTTCATCTAAGTTAATAAGAAGGATTGCAAAAGAAAGTGAGAATATGATTTTTCTCGCAGATACCAATTCCACCTATGAAATGCAATCATACCAAACGATGCAAGAAGCATTAATTGACTTGGCCATCGATTTTGAAGGTGGAAGGGAGTATTGTTATCTTAAAAAAGGTAAGAAGTTTCCTGACTGCCGTGTGGATCATATTATGACAAATATTAAGGATGCTAAAACAAATAAGTACGAAGTGATCCTTGAGAAAGTTACTAATACTGAGCGCTTTCCCTCAGATCACCGTCCTATATATTTAGAAGTAAGCTTATAACCTCTTCACCACCATCATAGTGAGCTTAGTCTCACTGGTAAGCTGCCCAGATTCGTTAAAAGTCTCTATGGTCCAAACATGAGTGGTCTTTCCAAGGTGAGTTGCTCGAGCAATTCCTTTCACACGGCCATTGCGAACGGCCTTGATATGATTAGTATGAATTGAAAGCCCTACTGCGTGATGAGTGGAAGGATCGCATATTAAGTTAGAAGCAATACTTCCAAGTGTTTCAGCGAGTACACAATTAGCTCCGCCATGCAGAATTCCATAAGGTTGATGAGTTGTTTTATCCACAGGCATTGAACCAATTAATGTATCTTCTGTAATCTCATCAATGGTAATCCCTAAGTGACTCACTAATGTGTTTTCACAATTTTTATTAATTGCTGCAATTGGGGCTTCTTTAAACCAAATCATTTATCCTCCAAGCTGATAACTGCTTTTTTCTCATATGACTCTAAAAGTTTTTCTATTAGGTATTGTACATTATATATGTCTATTGGTTTTACTAATAAGTCTTCTTCAGCCTTGATTGCCTTTTGGAAGTTTTCATAAAAGCCGAGATAGTTTCCATCAACTGTTTTTACTTCTTCTTGTGAGTTCTCACTATAAAGAATTCCATGCTCACTATCTAAGTAAACTCCATTCTCTTGGTGATAGGCCCTCTCTCTAAGTCTTGCTTCTTGTGGATCCATTCCATACTTCTCATAAGCGGCGAGATTACCTAAAACTTTATACCTTAAACTTGGTGAAGCATGAAAGCAATGAGCATTTAATTCAACCTTCTTATCTGTATAAAGTAAGTGTGCCTTAAAGAAGTCAGAATTTTTAGCTCCCTCTCTCATTGCATCGCTGATTAGAAAAACTTCACTAGGCATTCCAAATAAAGCCAGAGCTTGATCAATTAAATGTGGACCAAGATCATAGAAGACACCACCGGCGATATCAGTTGTCTCACGCCAGTTATCTTTATTTACAGTAGGTCTAAAGCGATTAAAATTGGATTCAAATACTTTCACGTCCCCTAGCTTCTTATCAGCAATGAGTTTTTTTATGGTTAGAAAATCACCATCTAAACGACGATTATGAAATGAAGTCACAAGGACATTTTGTTTCTTTGCTAAATTTATTAATTCTTGTGTTTGCTCTAGGCTTGGAGTGAATGGCTTATCCACCACAACGTGACAACCTTTTTCAATTGCCATTTTTGCAAACTCATAATGAGTATCATTTGGAGATGCAATCACAATAATATCTAAGTCCATCCCAAGAAGATCTTTAATATCTTTAAGAACACTTGTGTGAGGATAGACTTTATTAATTTCACTTGCACGAGAGGAAACGATTGCACTTAACTCTAGTCCTTCACATGCATTAATATGGGGTGCATGAAAAACACTTCCAGCAAGACCATATCCAACTAAACCAACTTTCATTTTTAACCTTTATTTTAAGTTTTTTATTTTAATCACTTTTACAATAGAGCTTAAAACTTGAAAGTCTATTTCATAATTTAAAAGTTCGATTGTATAGATTCTATTATCATCATCATGATAAGCGGGTCTAGGATCTCCACTTAAAACATCTTTGATAAACTTTTCTTCTTTTTCTGATACCTTGCAGTCTTTATCAAACTCAACTGGTAATGATTGAACTTCTGCGTCACCAAACCAATACTCTGAGTCATCCCATGCCTTATCGTACTTAGGATGATAAGGTTTTATATCAATGACAGGTGTTCCATCTGCAAGATCTAGCCCTTCAAGAGTCATATGAATTTCACTATTATTTTGAGATAGTTGTAAAACTCTCCCCAGACTTAGGCCAATATTATTTGGTCGAAATGGAGATCGAGTGGCATAAACCCCAATCTTCTGATTTCCACCAAGTCTTGGGGGACGAACCTGTAACTTAGCTTGCCCATGACATTGATCAAAAATAAAAACCACCCAAATAAAATTACCAATTTCTAATTTCTCAAATGCAGACATATCAATGGACTGATCAAAAATGAGTACAGTATTATCACTGCGAACGAGACCACTTTGCCTGGGAACTCCAAATTTAGTTTTATAAGGAGAGAGTACCTTTGCAATGGACTTAATTTTAAATTCTGTCATGTTTAATATTTAATTCTAATATATTTGCTGGTTCATCAACCTGTGACCTTAAATCTCGAAGTGCAGTCCTTAAACCTTCTTCAACGACTGGATGATAAAATGGCATTGATAGCATTTTATTCACAGTCATTTCCTCTTGGATACACCAGCTTATTAAATGTGCTAGGTGTTCTGCGTCAGGACCAAATAATTCAGCACCTAGAATCTTACCGCTCTTTTTCTCACCATAAATATGAAGAAGACCAACTTCTTTTAATTTTATTATACTTCGACCTTGTCCTTCAAAAGTGACTTTACCAGTAGCAAAATCAATCTTCTTTGCTCTTAGTTCATTAATATGTTGGCCACAGAAAGCGATATTAGGATCGCTAAAAGTTACCCCCAGCGGAGTTCTTGTTTGAAAGCGATCAGCTTTGTCTCTCACAGCATTATGGCCTGCGATTTTCCCTTCATCACTGGCCTCATGTAATAATTGCTTTTCACCAGTTAAATCACCAGCAATGAACATATGTGGGTGCTCAATAATTTGAAATGTCTCTTTATTAATAACTGGTACACCCTTTTTATCTTTGATCCCAATAAAAGAGTTCATATTAAGTTTATCTAGATTTAGTTTTCTACCATTTGCTAATAATATCTTATCCACAATAGTTTTTGAGCCATCACCCATAATTAATTCTAGCTGACCATCGAGTTCGTTTACTTTTTCGAGTCCACTAAAATTAATGTCCATTACATTTTCAAAATACTTACACGCATACTCATTAATTTCTTCATTCTCAATACCTGATATACTTCTTCTGCGTGCAATACCTCTTATATTAAGTCCCAAACGATGTAATGCTTGCCCAATTTCTAGACCGATCACCCCCATCCCAAGGACAGCAATATTCTTTGGTAAATCCAGTTGTTCAAATATGGTATCTGTTGTGTAGAGATAATCTTCAAAGCCTTTTAAAACGGGAGGGGCGTAGGGAGTGGTACCTGCACCGATAATAACTTTATCAAATTGATATTCATCTCCACTAGCTGTTTTTAAAGTATGTGTGCTTGTAAATTCAACATACTCTCGCACTAATTTCTTATCATCCCAAGAACTCATCCCTCCCATTACTGCTCGCACAAAACGATCTCTAAGAGAGCGAACATGGGTTAGGACTTCTGGGATATTAACTGAAAGCTCTTCACTGCCGTGAATACCTTGTTCCTTAAATTTAGTTCTTTTATAAAAATCTTCACCAGCTTGAATTAAAACTTTTGAGGGCATACATCCCACTCTGGCACAAGTAGTTCCAAGTATCCCACCATCAAAGACTAGATAGTCATCAGTAACTTTGGCAACTTCTCTTCTTGCACTTAAACCAGCAGAGCCCGCACCTATTATTGCAACTTTTATTTTCTTCATAACAAACCTTTGTCACTTACTTATTTTACTTTGATTAAATAACGCGCCAGATATTTATTAAAATAATCTGGAATTGCTCTCATTAAGATTCCATCAACTGCCAGGTTAAAGTCAACCTGTGTATAGTTGATTTTCTTTTGAAAATTAATTTTATAAATAGCTTTTTCGCTCGGTACCATAGGAATATCATCAATAATATAGACAAAAACATTATTTATTCCCATATCACGAATTTTGAAAAAGACCTTAGGGTCCATAAAATAATAAGTTGCTAATAATTTATAAAGATAGGTATCAGGAATCCCCTTCATCCCTGGGTATTTGATCTCACTGAATTTTTGATACTTTCGAGTACTTATCCCAAGAAAGCCAAATAAGGTATCCCCTTTAATTGCAATCCCTTCTTTAGACTCTTTTCTATCAGGTAGAATTAATTCACAAAGACTTAGCTCATCATTGCTCTGACAAGTTTTCATCAGCATTGGGTCTTCTACTTTTTTTACGGTCTCAAAAATTTGTACCGCAGCTTGTAACTTGGGATCTACCTTATTTTTTTTATTTCTTTTTTCTTCCCAGATTTCTTTTTTTAATTTTATCTTTCGCTTGATACTTGGGTTATTACCCATAAGCTCATCAATTTTATCTCCAGAAAAATTGTCTTTGTATTGGAATGCAAAAAAACCTATAACGATAATGGCAAAGACACTCATTTTGATAACTTCAGAGAACTCCATTTTTGGCTTATAGGCAACTTTCTTACTTGCAGCACTTTTAAGTTTAGGACGATAAGGTTTTCTTACACTACCGCTTTCATCCTCAATATCTGAACTATTTAAATCTTTGACTTTGTATTGAGTTGAATTGATTTGTTTTAAGGCTTCTTCGTCTTCGAGCACAACTTTGACTTCGATATTACCTGGTAATACTAGTTGGTAAAAATCAAAGTATTCAATAAATTCATTATCACTAACTTTTTCATCGTTTAATATGAACCAATTACTCTTTGAGAGGTTTTTAATATAAACTTTTCCCTCTTCACTTTTTATCTCAATATGATGCCTAGATATCGCTTCACTGATAACACGAATATCACAGTCTGAACCACGACCAAGTATAATGTTGTCTTTCTTAACATCATTATCAAAAACAATTTTCTCGTTCTCAAAAACTTGGACTTGCATTTATTTAATTAACCTTTTCTTTTCTATTGCAGGCATTAATTCAAATTGATGCCCATGATCTCTTGTTATACTTGGTGAAAATCCACTGGGGACACGATGTGGATGACTAACATCATTGCCCATATCTCCAAATACAGTAGAGTCTTTATCATATAATGCATTGGCGACAAAGTCGTGGATATAATCAACTTCCTTATCACTAAAATCATTTCTAATCTTATCAGCTGTAAAACCAAAGTTTAAAGAATAATAAGGAATTAGTAAGTCTCTTTGAAAAAGATCATCAAAGAAATTATTCCTATACCTTCCTTTAGTTATTATTTCTGGCAAATACGGGCCGCGTAAATGATAGCGAATAGCATTTTTCAGGGCCAAATTCGCTCTTTCCTGCACACTATTTGCAGGTAGAGACTGGGCTTTTTCTGTTCCATGATGGAAATAAGGATAACTAGAAAGTACATTTCTAAGTGTCGGGACTCGAAATTTAAAACAATCTTCTTTTTTAAAACTGGCTTGTGCTCGACCAATGTCAGGAGCATAGCGTGAGTCAGATAAAAAAGTCTTACCTTCAATATGACATTCTGGTGGTGTCCCTCTTTGTCCACGTTCTTTATTAAAGAAACCTGAGCCTCCTGAAACGAATTGAGGTCTGGCCAAACTACTTCCTGCATGACTAACTACACCAAGGGTCTCAAAGCGATGAGAGTCAAAAGTTGGTGGTGTATGACAACTGACACAGCCCATTCCTTTTAATTTTTCTCCACCAAATTCATACTCTTTTCCATAGGGAGTAAAAAACTGAGACATTCCTTTGAGTTGGCTTACTGAAAGTACATTCTCACCTTTTATAAATTGGTCGAACTTGGTATTTTTACTAACATGAGTCATCACAAAAGCAGCTAATGCAGAAGCAATTCGATGATCAGTTACTTTTTCTGAATTGTATGCAGCTTTAAACAGTGAACGATAAGCGGGTACGCTTCTGATTTTAGCAATAGCAAGCGCCATACACTCATTTCTATTTGGGATAGTTAATTGTCCATTCTCACGGAAGCGAGGTATTCCTTTTATTGATACTTTTTTAAAATTAAAAAGATTCTTATTTGCTCCTGAATAACCATCCACAAAGTGGCTATGCTCTATGGCAACTGGTTTATCAAAGAGTGCTCCACCTTCTTTAAAAATATTTTCACCTTTTAATGGTAGTGGATTATAACCACAAAGCTCTTCTGGCGTATGGATGGGAAGTAAAATTTGAAATAATAGATCTCCAAAACGACCATCCCATAAGAGTCCAGAGTCTGTTTTAGGATTTACTCGATAAGCTACGTTGATAGTACTAAGAGAGTTACGAAACATTCTTCTTGTGGCCTTGAAGTGAGTACCGTCATCACCAAAGTGTCTATTAACTGATAATGCTCCCTCAAATTGTCTACGTCCTACATTATTTCCATTTGGACCACCAGCTCCAAGAGAACCAACAGTGAGATCATTTCCATCAGCAAAACCATGATTTGCTAAGTGGCATGTAGCACAGCTAACATCATTATTACGAGATAAAATAGTATCATTAAATAACATACGACCGAGCTTTAATTCGGCTTGACTAGGCTTTCCTCCTAGTAGTGTTAGGTAGTCTATTTTGGGTAGTTTTTTAAAATGAGGTTTAAAGTCACTACGAGCTATCTCAGATAGCTCATTTGTCTCTTTATTAGCATTACGACAACTAAATAAAATCAGTAAAGCTAAGAAAGGTATCGAAAATTTACCAACCAATGTTCCCCACATCTGTAGCACCAGCTCCCATTTTAGTATCAATTGGGAAAGATCTTAACTTATGTTTTAAATAGATTCGGTTTTTACATTCAGTGACACCCTGATCTTTTTTCAATACTCTCTCGCTTATACAACCTGAGTAATAAAAGACCATATAGGCCATCAGCTTATTATCGGAACGATACATAAAGAAACCGGCACCACTTAAAGTTCTAAGTCCCCCTTGCTTGGGAGTCAATGAAACATTTTCAGCACGACTTTTTTCAATAAGTGTTCCTGGATTCATAGGATCATCTTCAAATTTAATAAGATAATCATCCCTTACAATTCTTAATACATATTGTGCATCTTCTTTAAGAGGGTTTGAACCTGTGTCATCACAATTAGGTGTATCTAAAGGACAACAACGAATGTGCATATTTCCATTACTTAATTGCTTAATAAATGGCCATCTTTCTACATTTGCAAGCTCATCTACACCAAGTTTTCTCTCTTGATAAAATTCCACCGCACTATCAATTGGTAAACAAACAGAGTAATAACGTTCATATCGTTTATTAAGCGGATCATTTTTTGAAGATTTTTTTACAAAGTTAAGTGAGGTGTAGACACTTTGATAATTTTTCTCCGTGACTCTACGTAACCAATCATTTTTTAAGACTTCAGGTTCTAAGGCCATAGACCCTACTCGAACGAGGTCTCCGGTATTCTTATCTAGCTCGTATAATAAACCTTCATTAAACTCTAAATCAGATAGTCCATTAAGATTAATATCAATGAGCTTTTGATTGATCGCTAACGTCTGAGTGAGTTCAGACTTAATCTCACCACTGCGTGACATCTTATTTAGCATCTCCATGACTTTAGATGCCCCTAGGGTTGCTCCAGCCAAGAGGGCCATACCTATCATTAATTCAATTAATGAAAAGCCCCTACTCGTTTTAAATTCGTCCTTGAATTTTCCCATTTCTATCCTCTTAACATTACTTATTCTTCTGGTTTATCCATAATTTGGATTAGTTTAGAATTTCCACCGCCGCCACCAGCGCCATTGTTTCCATTCCCATTTCCATTTCCATTCCCATTACCTCCACTAAAACTTATAGTACTTAAGGCAATAAGAAAGTTAGTTTTTAGAATAATATTTTTCTCATCTTTCATTGCATTGACTTCATCAAGAGTTAAGAACCTATAGCTTGATTTATTACAGTCAGTTTTTACATTTGAGAAAAGTCCTGTTTGTTCATTAAGACATATCTTTCCATCAACAGAGTTATTTCCACTTGTAGCAAAATCACCATCTTTTCTTATTCTCCACTCTGCATCACCATCAAAGAACTTAGTAATATCACTCGTACCATAAACACCAACACTTACACCTTTTTCAACTGCAACCCATGCTGGATCATAATCTTTTGCACTCGCAATACTTCTGATTGGATATGCAGCTGCATGATGATTTCCATGAACTAATTGAAAAGCTGTTTCCCATTGTCCTGTCGTAGTAGGAGGTAGGAAAAATGCATTTACACCACTACATGCACTAACACCGTCAGTTGCTTTGGTACTTCTATCATTTGACATAACAATTTCACCATTGGCCTTACGGCATAGAAATCTTAATGCTACATTTTCTGAAGTTTCATCTTCTCCTTCACCACTTGTATGAATAATTGGGTTTTCTTCATTTGCAAAAGTAACCCCTCTATACCTTACGTGATGATAAAGTAATCCTACTTGAGGACCAGTTCCAGTTTGCAGATCTAATTCAACATCATGCTTTTCAGCAATTAATGTCGCATTTTGATTAAACCTTAATGACCACTTATTAGCATCATTCATAGCTTGATCTGGAATCACTGGAGCAGGTGAGTAAATATAACCTAAGTTATCTGTTAATAAACCTACCCAAAATTCTTGTTGAGCAGAAGTAATTTGATTATGAGTTTCATTATACTTTCTTAAAGCTTCTTCTTGATTCCCTCCAACTGGTGCAAAAAATGAACCTTGATTAGCAAGGTTGAAAAAACCAATCTCTGCTCTTTCTACAGTTGAAGAAATATTTCTTCCTTCAGGAACAGGAGCTGTAATCAGTCTTCTTATTGGTCCTTGTAAAGTTGGACTTGTACCAGGAGGTAAACTCCCTGTTCTAAAAACTCTAAAATCTGCTAATAAATTAGTAGCAGTTGAAACGGTACCAATTTTCATAAAGTCTTTAGCATTATCGGCCATGCCTTTAATTGTATCTGATACCCCAGATGGGTTTTGATTATCTATATCAAAGCCTTGTTGATCAAATAATGCGGTTAAACTATCAGTACTCACCAACTCTTTTGATGTATTAAAACAAACATTTCTAGCTGATTGGTATTGGGCCTTTACGAGAACTTTACCATTTCCAACTACGTCTTCTGCTAATTGGTGTTTTCCATAATTAAAACAAAGAACATTCTTATCAGAAAAACAATCAGCTGCTACATATTCAAAACCAGACATGTCTCCGGCCTTTAACCTCATAGCAACACACTTATTAGCATTAGCTGAACCAAGATTAATATCAGTATCTTCAGATTTCGCACTAGCTACTTCCTCGTACTGCACACACTCTGGTATACCAGCATCCGTTGGCTCATTTGGCATTTCTTTCATTGGCCCAAAAGTACCTAATCCAATTCTTTCACAACTTTTCATATAACAAGATGTACAAGCTACCGGTGCTTGTGCCTTCAGATAATCTGTTTGAAGATCTTCACCATCTGGTCCAAGATTATTTTCTAAATTAATTTTATATCCAAAATAAGGAAGAACTGGATCACTACCTTTATTATATTGATTCTCAGCAGTACAAATACTACGACAAATTCCATTCGCAGTTGGACTCGAGTCATCTGCAATAGCATCCATTAAGGTATATGTTAAAGTATGTGATGCATCTGCTGTCAGTTCAGTTAACTCTGTTTTCACTCGTCTTTGAAAAGATAGAGCAAAACGTCTACCATCAATTTCTAAAAGTTCTTCATTAGCATTAACTTCGTCACCAGCTCTTAAAAGTCTAGAATCAACATCAACTCTATTATCTAAGCTTGTAAATGAAATAGGTACACTATTTCTAATCCTTGAAGCATCTAATATAGGAACCACTTCATCTTTAATTATATTTCTTACTGCACTTATATTTAAACTAGAAATAAGGTTAAGTGCTTCACTTTTAGAAATTCGCTTATAATAAACGTTATAAAAGCGACCATTTTCAAATAATTGATATGATTTTTGATCGACAACTAAACTATATTTAAACTTCTTCTTATCTGAACTAATCGTTTCTTGAGATTGCTTATTGTAATCAACATCTACAATTTCAATGTTTCCACTATTTCTTCTAAAACTAATAGAAGGACTAAAAGAAACCTCTCCACGTGTTGCAGTGATTTTATTTGGCTTCACATAATTAACAATCATAGGAAGTGTCATTGAATCATATTGTCTTAATTGATCATTTTCAGTTTTTTGGCGACATTTAAAAGACCTTTCATTACAACTTGCATATACAAGTGACTCAAGATCAGAAGTAATGATTCTTCCACCACTTCCAATTAGCTTACCACTTTGAACTTGATTCGAATCCATAATAATTTCTAGTGGGTCTTGACCATTTGAGGCCTTTGAATCTTTGGTAAACCCTGCATAGTTAAGAATAATATCTTTATTTGTGGTTCCCGGACCTGTTGCTGTCAGTGCAACTTCTTTAATATTCCCATCTTGATCAACGATGTCACAAATTCCGGCTTCACCACTCCAAGTAAAACCATCTAGAGTCTTACTTCTTCTTTGGTATTTATAATCAATTTGTTCACTTTCCTTATTAAAAGTTTCATTTGAGTTCGCAATATAATTTGAAGTTATCTTATATTGAAATCCGATCGCTTTCACATCATATTTAATTTGATCACCAGCTTTACCTGTCTCAACCGTTTTTAAATCTCTTGATTTATTAGGCTCAAATGCAATAAATGGATTTGACTCTAGCGGGTTTGTATAAACTGGCTCAATATTGATTTCGATATATGGGTCATATCTTTCAGATAAGTTTTTAGAAAGTCCAACTCCAAAAACATCAGAAGTAATATCAACTTTAAAACACTTTCTATAACCAGTTTGAGGCACGTCTAGGCCATTGGCTTGATAGATAATCTTGTCACACTTTTCATTTTCTACGGCGACATAACCTGCAAAATACTTATTCCATCTCTCTTCTAAGAATAACTCATTACCAAAATCAGGCAATAACATGTATACGTTTGCAAGTACCGAATCCCTAGCATCTGTTCTTACTAACTCACAAACACCACCAGTTCTTAAACCCTTATTATTAACTGAATCAACTAAGAGGTTTTTAACGTTACTTAAAAGGTTAATATTTAAATCACTTACATCACTCATTTTCTTAGTGAACTCACTTGATTTCTTAGACTGAGTACTAATCATAATGACTGAATAAATGGCTCCACCGAGAGCAGCTGTCACAAGTAGGGCCTGAACCATACCGATACCAGCTTGATTCATTGTCTGTAATTTTTTGAACATTTCGCTTACGTTCTTCATTTTATATCCTTAAGTTTTAATTTTAGTGTGTCGGAATAATTTTAATATTAACTGTTGTTTCTTTCTTACGTGGAAAGCCTTCTTCAGCCGATATATCAGTAATAATTCTCTTAGGTTCAATAGTTGATTTAATAGACTTCCACTCAGCACTCTTTTTATCTTTATCTTCAGTGTTACTAGGTGAACGTAATGGAACACCCATTGGTAATCTAATTTTCTTAAAAAGGCTGGTATTAATTAATCTTGCACCACCTAAGCGGTCACCTGAAACAACATCACGACTATCAATCATTTCTCTTTTTAACTGATCTAAGAGAGCTTTATTAAGAACTTGCCCATCATAATAGATAGTGACGTCATTAATATTTTCTTCTAAGACTCCAATTGGATCTTTATAAATATCTTCATTACCTGCTTGTAAGCGATAATAAATTTGACCAGCAACTTCATCATGTTGATCAACTCCATTATCATCTGCACCTAAATTATCTGCAGCTGGATCAACTTCATTACCATTGCTATCCCAACAAAGAGGATTACCAGCAGCATTTTGTCTCCAGTTTGAACAACGGTAAGTCTCATCTACAGTGGTTTTAAAAACTTCACAAGTAATTGAATCAGTCCACTCAGCAGTTTCACCAGGCAATAAGTAATCTCTATTACCTAAAACATGAATTCCTTTTGGCTCTGGGTTTTCACGGTTTGGATAAAGGTTTTGATCATACTCAACTGATTTTTCTAATTTTAAATTATAGAGAACACCTGGTCCTTGATTCGTTACACGTCCAGTTAATTGAACCTCAACGATATTATCAAAGCCCATCGGTCCACGACATTCTGGATTATTATTTGAACTTAATGATGAGTCACAAGATGTTTGACACTCAGGAGTATCAATATCTATTTTAGGTATAGCGATTGGTCTTCTAATCGCAAAGTATCTTTCAATTTTTTCATCTTTTTTAACATATCTTTGAGACTCATTATTTTCATCTTGTTTTGCCCCAAACACTCTATTATATGTAGCTTCTGCTTTGATTAAAACTGCAAAGTGGTCATCATCAGCTGCAGACTGGGCAATTGATTCAACTCCAATTCTCTCTCTTAAACCAAGTGGATCATTATTATCTCCAAAGTCATATAGTCTAAAAGAAATAGATCCTCTTAACGGTTCAATTTGTTCATCAGAAGCAACTTGGTTTTTATTGATAAGGTTAACTGTATCCACATCAAATACCAGTGCACCAAAATCCTTATGATCTTTTAAGTCTTTATTTATTGTCCCATCTTCATTAAATCCAAAATACCTCATATTTGAAAACTTAACATCAGCAAGCTTGATCTCTTCAGCCACACCATTTGAGACTTGGGTTCCTGTCCACAAACAACGGTGCCCATAATCTTTAAAGATTTGTTCGTTATCTTTTTCATAATCATCTGAACTTGGATCATCATTTACTAAATCAACGTGATCAATATGTGATTTAAATGCACCTTGCTTACAAACAATTACATTGTTTGCAATTAAGAAACTTGCAAGTGCACGAAGCTTATCAACAATTACTTCGCCTTCAGCTCTTTTAACTAATTCTCTTTCGACTTTTTGTACTTTTAAGTTTTGTTGAGAAATCATGAGTGCACCACCTGCAACAGCTAATCCCATGAGTGTAATGACCATCGTGTTACCACGTTGGTTTTTGATAAGACTGAACATACATTCTTCCTTTGCTTAGTAAATGTAGTTCTATTTTAAGGGCATGCAGGACTTGCAACAACATAGAGAAATAAGTTCTTCTTATTTCAAGCACTTAATTGATTAATTAAGAATAATTAAGCCCATAATATCATGGCGATTTTACAAGATTTTGTGATTTGCCACAGAAAATTGCTAAAAAAATGGGCTAAGTAACTAGAATAACTGGTCGATAGCCTGGGCTAGTTGATAGTCTTTCTCTGTTAACGTATTTCCAGCATCATGAGTGGTTATATTTATAACGCACTTAGAGAAACTTACTTCCATATCCGGGTGATGCATTAAGCGATTGGCTTCCCAAGCAACTGCATTTACAAAAGACATGGTTTTAAGAAAACCTTTAAATTCAAAAACTCTTCTCAATTTTTTATCTTCAATTTTTTCCCATTCTGAATTTAATTCTAACATCTCATAGCTCCTTCTTCCTCAGACTCATCATCACCACTACCAGCTTGGTCTGATTTCTTCACATCTTTTGGTGGAAACTTTGGTTCAAAGTCTCCCAATTCTTTTGCTTTCTCAACGAGTGCGAATACATCTTGATTAAGAATCTCAAATAAGTCATCAAAACTATCTAATACAAAGTACATTGGCTGCATAATATCAATGCGATAAGGAGTTCTTAAAGCTGTAAGAGCATCAAAAGAAGTTTTTTCACTCTTATCAGTAAGGCAGTACTCCGTCTCTCCAGGGGAAGAAAGAATTCCTCCACCATAGGCCTTAAGTCCTTTATCAGTCTTAATCAGTCCAAACTCAATTGTGAACCAGAATAATCTAAAAAGTCTTCTTCTATCCTTTGGCTCTGCCTTTAAAGCAAGCTCTCCAAACTTTTGCATAAAATCACAGTAAGGCTTATTGGTTAAAAGCGGAGTATGACCATAAAGCTCATGAAAAATATCTGGTTCTTGTAAGTAATCCATATGTTCAGGTAAACGAATAAAAGTCGCTGCAGGAAAACGTTTTCTCGAAAGTAAGGTAAAGAATTCTTTGGGTTGAATAATGGCAGGAACTGGTTCAACACCCCATCCATTACAGGCCTCTAGTTTTGCGTTTAATTCTGGTAATTGTGGTATGGCCTCATCAAATGCCAGGTAATCAAGTCCTTCAAGAAATTCATCGCAAGCAACACCTTCAACTATTTTTCTCTGTCTTGTTACTAATGTCCTCCACGTCTCATCTTCAGTTGATGTCCATTGAACATAGCCTTTATCATCTACTGGATGCGAAACATAAGTATGACCCATAATTAAACCTTTTATTTTATAAATTCATTCAATAAACTCTAAGTATGACAATTCTAAATCTCAAACAAGCTTATTGTAAACTTGATAAAGATCAGCGCTTTTATCAATTAGAACGTCCCCTTATTGGAATAACAGGTGGAATTGCGACTGGCAAATCAAGCTGCGCTAAGTATTTAATTAGTCTAGGCTACCCTTTAATTGATGCAGATGGCCTCGTTAAAAAGATCTACTCAACCCAAGAAACTTTTGAGTTCATTCAAAATTTGAATCCAGATTTTACTCAAGACAATGCAATTGATTTTAAAAAATTGAGAAAAGCTGTTTTCAGCAATAGCGAACTAAAAACTAAAATTGAAACTTATATTTATCAACGTCTCCCTCAGGCATTTCAACAAGAGCATGAGAAGCTTGAAACTAAGGGAGCTCTTTTTTATGACATTCCGCTACTATTTGAAAAAAAGCTTAGCTCTCAATTTGATCTAAGCGTCTGTGTCTACACCTCCCCTAAACAGCAATTAGCTCGCTTAGTAAAACGGGATGGAATATCCGAAGATGAAGCTCAAAATATCCTCAACTCTCAAATTGCCATCGATGAGAAGGCCAAATTAGCCGATATACTCATTCACAATGAATCTAATAATATTAATGATTTACACCATGAAATTGATAAATTTTTAGAGCTCATTTCTGAGTAATTATTTCAAATAGCTTTTAAGTTTCCTCACGGTGTTATATGCTGCGTCAAAAGAATGAGGAGCTATTATGAAGAAAACTCTACTGTGCTTAAGTCTATGTACATCTGTCTTTGCTCGTACAGCATTGATCCCAGAAAGTAATATGATGAATAAAGCACGCTTTTTAAAAGAAGAGTTAAGCAAACAATATAAGACCAATGCTAAGGGTGACGTTCTTGAAGTCATGGACTTTGGAGCAGAACCAAGTAATTGGTTTAATCTTTCACCAAGTATTGACCTAGTTGAAGGTGTTGCTACAGAAAGTGCTTATTTAAAGTTTGGTGAACCAACGAAAGAAATTATCGTTGCTGTTATTGATAGTGGTGTGGATGTTAATCACGAAGACCTACAAGGTAAGGTATGGATAAACTCCGATGAAATTCCAAATAACGGAATTGATGATGATAATAATGGTTATATTGATGATGTATTTGGATGGAACTTTATTGGTGGTGCAAAAGGCATGGCCACAATTAATGAAAACGCTAGTTTAAAAAATGGATTGGAATTAATTAAAGGTGATCCACAATATCAAGTTGATGCGGATACATTAGAAGTGACTCGAGAAGTAAAAAGACTTAGAAAACTTAGAGCTGAATTAAACTCTATTGGTTATTATCTTTCGCCAGAAGAAAGAGCAAATCTCGCAGAATATGAAAGAGAAGTTTCTGCTAAGTATGCCCAATACAAAATAAGTTTTGATCGTGCTCGTGAAGTAAAAGAAAAATTTGAAAGAAGTGTCGCTGTTCTAAAAGAATTAGGACTAACTGAAGTCAATATTGAAACAGTAAGTACTTTAGAAATACAAACTGAAGAGCAGAGAACTGCTCAGTCAGATGTTTTGGCCATTTTAAATATGGGTTATGATGCAGCTATTATTGAAGAAGAGTATAAGTATGCCTTTGATCGCATGACTCGTTATGATCTCAACTCAAAAGTAAGAGACATTGTTGGGGATGATCAGTCTAATCCTCGTGAAAGAGTTTATGGAAATAATGATGTTATAGGCCCAGACTCAAGTCATGGTACTCACGTAGCTGGAATTATCGCAGCTAATAGAAAGAACACAATTGGTACTAAAGGTGTGGCAACCAATGCAAAGATTATGGCCATTCGTTGTGTTCCAAATGGTGATGAAAGAGATAAAGATGTAGCTAACTCAATTCGTTATGCTGTGGATAACGGTGCAAAAATTATTAATATGAGTTTTGGAAAAAGTTACTCTCCTAATAAAGATGTTGTGGATGAGGCAGTTGAATATGCACGCTCTAAAGGAGTTATTCTGGTTCACGCTGCTGGAAATGAATTTCAAAATACAGATATAAAAAAGAAGTATCCAAATAAATATATGTTAGATGGAAGTGTTGCGAGTAATTGGATGGAAATTGGAGCATCAGCTTTTCGCGCTGATAGAAGCTTAGCCGCTAGTTTTTCTAATTACGGTAAAACGGTTGTGGACTTATTTGCACCTGGTAAAAATATTAGGGCACCGTTTCCTAATAATGATTATCAAACAATCTCGGGAACTAGTATGGCGACACCTGTTGTAAGTGGTGTACTTGCATTAGTGCTTGGTCATAAAGACCTTTCGCCAGAAGTACTGCGTGATGTAGCTATGAATACAACAACACGTTACCCTGGGTTAATGATCTATAAAAGAGGTCTGGGAAATACTCTATTTTCTAATCTTTCTGCTTCTGGTGGAATCATCAATGTAGAGAATATGCTCGAAGAGCTTAAAGTATCACAAACTCCATTACTCGAAAGAGTCGCTGATAGATAATAACACAGTAGGCTCAAGTTTATGCTTGAGCCTTATGGTGTGAATTAATCTCAAAAATTACTTACTTTTATAATTTTTCTTAGATTTTTCTGCTAAAAATGCAAGAATTGACACCTTGCAATCTGTTATACTTTTGGGCAAATCAAAGGAAGAGAATTATGGAAGAAACAAAGAACCAACAGGCACTTGATTATCACTCAATGGGAAGGCCTGGAAAAATTGAAGTTATAGCGACAAAACCTTGTATTACCTCTAGAGACTTATCACTCGCCTACTCTCCTGGAGTCGCGCAGCCTTGTTTAAAAATTGCAGAAAATCCTGATGATGTATTTAACTATACTGCCAAAGGAAACCTCGTTGCAGTTGTTAGTAATGGAACAGCTGTTTTAGGTCTTGGAAATATTGGGCCACTTGCCTCTAAGCCAGTTATGGAAGGTAAAGGAGTTCTCTTTAAAAAGTTCGCCGATGTGGATGTTTACGATATTGAATTAAATGCAGATACAGTAGATGAAATGGTGACTGCAGTTAAAGCACTTGAGCCAACTTTTGGTGGTATCAATCTAGAAGATATAAAAGCTCCAGAGTGTTTTGAAGTTGAAACAAGACTGCAAGAAATTATGGATATTCCGGTTTTCCATGATGATCAACATGGGACTGCGATTATTGCAACAGCTGGTTTTGTTAATGCACTTGAATTAACGAAGAGAGATATCGCAAAGACTAAAATTGTTTTCAGTGGAGCTGGTGCTGCAAGTATGGCCATTGGAAAGTTATTCTTTCGCCTAGGAGTTAAGCCTGAGAATTTAATTATGTGTGATTCAAAAGGTGTTATCTACAAGGGTAGAAAAGAAGGAATGAATAAATACAAAGAAGAGTTTGCTGTTGATACTAAGTTGCGCACACTAGAAGATGCACTTGATGGAGCTGATGCTTTTATGGGTTGTTCAGCTAAAGGTGTTGTCTCTAAGAAAATGGTAAAATCGATGGCAAAGAACCCTATTATCTTTGCAATGGCAAACCCAGATCCAGAAATTACCCCAGAAGAAGTTGCTGAAGTTCGTTCAGATGCAATTATGGCAACAGGAAGAACCGACTATCCTAACCAAGTAAATAATGTTTTAGGTTTCCCATTTATTTTTAGAGGAGCCCTAGATGTTCGTGCTAGAAAAATAAATGAAGAAATGAAAATTGCAGCAGTTTATGCACTAGCAGACCTGGCAAAAGAAGAAGTTCCAGATAATGTTCGAATGAGCTATGGTGGTGAAGAATTTAAGTTTGGTGCAAATTACATCATTCCTAAACCATTTGATAAAAGAGTTCTCACTCGCGTAGCTCCAGCTGTTGCAAAGGCGGCAATGGAAACGGGTGTTGCTCGTAAAGAAATAACTGACTTTCAACAATATGCACTTGATCTTGAAGCAAGAATGGGTCAAGGGGCTGAGTTTATGCGTAAAGTTCGCTCACGCTTAAGTACAGAGAAGAAAAAGAAGATTGTTTTCTCTGAGGGATCAAACCAAAGGATTTTACAAGCTGTTTCGATTCTTCAAGAAGAAGGAAAAATTGAGCCGATCTTACTTGGAAACCCAGAGTTTATTAGAAATAAAATGAGCGATCTAGGACTTAAGAATATTCTTGATCTTGAGATCATTAATCCATCTCACTCAGAAAACTTTAAAGACTATTACTTTTCTTACCACCAAGCTCGTCAAAGAAAAGGTGCAACACTTTCTCTGTCTGAAGACTTAATGAAAAGAGGAAATTACTTTGCATCAATGATGGTTAGTAAGGGACATGCAGATGGAATGATTACAGGGACGACTCAAAACTACCCAGATTGTTTTAGCCCTATTATGCGAGTACTAGGTGGCAGTGGCGATAAAACGACAGGTGTTATGATTATGGTATTTAAGCATAGAGTTTTATTCCTTGCAGATTGTACCGCCCAAAGAAATCCAAATGCCCAAGAGCTAAGTGATATCGCTCTTTCAACGACTACTCTATATAGAAACCTTATGCAGAGAGAGCCAAGTGTTGCCTTTGTGAGTTATTCAAACTTTGGATCAAATTCAAATGAAGATACTTTAAAAATGAAAAAGGCCGTACAAATTACTAAAGAGCGTGACCCTCAACTTGAGATTGATGGTGAGATGCAAGCTGATGTGGCAGTTAATGAAAAAATTAGAAAGAACTTATTTAAGTTCTCTACCCTAGATAAAGATGCAGATATTCTTATTTTCCCTGATCTTCAATCAGCAAATATTAGTTATAAGCTCTTAGGTCAATTAGCAGACTGTACTCCAATTGGTCCGGTACTCGCACCAATGAAGTATTCTGCCAATATTGTTCAGAGGACTTCTAGTATTGAAGAAATTGTTAATATGAGTCATGTAACTGCACTTATTAGTGACTTACATAAAAAGTAATAAGGATAAGCTATGAGCAAAACAATAATTAAAACTGATCTTGCACCAGGTGCGGTAGGAACTTACTCTCAAGGTGTTGAGTTAAATGGAACTTATTTTTTCTCGGGACAAATCGGAATTGATCCAAGCACTTCTCAATTAGTAGAGGGTTTTGAAGCACAGACTAGTCAGATTATGAAAAATATCGATGGTCTTTTACAGGCATGTGATCTCAAAAGAGAAAATATTATTAAAACAAGTATCTTTCTAACTGATCTAGGAAACTTCTCTAAAGTAAATGATGCATATGTTGAATACTTTTCTGAACCTTACCCAGCCAGAAGCTGTGTAGAAGTAAGTGCTCTTCCTAAAGGTGCACTAGTAGAGATTGAAGTCATTGCGGCCAAAGAATAATTAACTCCGGATGTTTTCTAAAAAATACGTATTTGAAACAAAGTACACAAGAACAAGAAGAACAATAATCAACCTCATTTTAATGAGTGGGTTCTTCTTGTTTTCACTTTTCCTCTTATGTATCTATATTCCTCGTTACGCTAAAAATAATAAAGAAAAGACTGAGCTGACTTTTTACCAAAAAGCTCCTGATGTTATTGCAGTCTTTACTGGCGATAAGGGACGTGTTGACTATGCTTTTAAAATGGCTGAAAAATATCCCTCAGTAAAAATCTTTATCACCGGTGTTTATGCTAAGAATAATTTAACAACACTTTTAAAGAAGCAAGGCAAGGATATCTCTGTGGATGAATTCTTAACTCAAGAGAGTCATCATATTGAATTAGATTATCTTGCACGTAATACAGTGGAAAATGGAATTGCCACCATTAACTATCTTAAAAGAATGCAAAAAGCTAAGAATATCATTATCGTCTCAAGTGACTATCATATCTTAAGAATTAGCCTTATCATGAACACTCTCACCAGTGATTATAATTTTTATTACGACTCAATAAATGGAAATTATTCTCAATGGAGAGATGTCAAAATACTTTTTAAAGAAGTCTTCAAGCTCTTAAAGACTTCTACCTTTCTGTTCTTCTGGGATAAAGAAACACCTACAAGTGTCACCCACTAAGGTGTAGGAAAATTGGAAATAGAAAAAGGAACTGATCCTATTGCATCACTAGCATAGGCATCTGTATCAATTACTGGATCTATATCGGTAAAAGTTCCTGAGAAGTCACAGTCAGAGTCATCATCACATTCATCAGAATCAATCTCTGTAATTGTATATGAATAACTATCTGTTTCAGCAGTTTCATCTTCTTCTTTTGAATTGATGGTTCTTGCAAAGTTATAAAGAACAAATGGCAGCGGATAAGTTAAATTAGCTCTAAAACTATCTGTCTTACGAGTATATTCAATCACTTCATCATCATCATCAAGAGTTTCATCTTCTCTAAAATCAGAAAAGGTCATACTTGTACTAGAACTTAAACCACTTGATGTATACCTGAGATCATTATTTAAAGCACACACTCCATCTTGAATGGCAGTAATAAAGTCATCCATCATAGTTTGTGTTACTGTTACTTGAGTGTCCACAGTTGAACAACCTGAGTTACAGTGATGTTGATAGACTAATACGGTATTACTAACACTAGTAATTTTTAAGTAAGACTCATGGGTTTTATCCCCGTCCTTTTTTCCTTCAATCATATAATAAGAATTTACATCATAGCCATAATCAAGAAATGCCTTAGAGTCGTTCATTGCCGTAAAGATAGCATTGGCCTTACAAATCTCTTGTTCAAGCTCAAGTAGATCATCATATTCAGCAGAATCCTCATCATAGAGATAAACTTCCTCAGCAACTTCACAGCCAAAGTTTAAAATTGCAATTAAGAATAATAAAAATACTTTTTGCATTGTTATCCCTTAAAAGAAAAAGCCTACTCCTAGACTTGCCATATAATTGGTTACTGACTCTTCTAGATCATCTTCTTTCGTTTTAAAATCAGTACCATTTATTTCGCCTTCTACTTCACGATTTGTTTTTAACGTATCGATACGTGTCAGCTTTAAAGTTGTAATTAAGCCTGTGCGACTTATAAAACTAATTCCGATATTTGTATTAATATAACTAAACTCTTCTCTCAAATCTGCAGTATAAGACTCTGCTGAAATTGCTGGCGTTGCAGTCGAGATCCCATCAAAAGTATATCTCTTTTCCATCTCAGCAATACCTAAGCCAAGGCCAGTCCCAATAAAAGGTTGAAGATTAATTGATTTCATTTCAATAAGATAATTTAGATAGAGATCCGCCTGAGCACCATACATACGATAATCAGTTCGATCACGAGAAAGATCGATATCAATATCCTTGGCAGCCTTACCAGTTTCATCTCTTTGATTTTCATTATAAAAAAGTGCTGTTTTAAATCCCACTGAAAAGTCACCAAAGAAATAGAATTCTTTTCCAATGGCAATATTAATTCCATACATATCATAGAGATCGTTATCTTCGACTTTTATGTGTTCACCAGTAAACTCAGGAAAGCGAGTTTCGTATTGCATGAATTGGGCAGAAACATCAACCATCCAATTATTCTTCTTTATCTTTTTTTGAAAATCTTTCTCTCCAAACTCAAGAAACTCTTTAGCAAAAAGACCTGAGGATAAAGTGAGAATAAGCAGATAATAAATGTTCAAACGCATGACATTATTATTTCAAAGAAAATACGAATTTATAAGTAAGAATATAAATTTTTTTGGATTTATGCCCTGGTAACTGAAATAACTTCTTCCATGGCCTCAATAATACTTAAAACCTTAAGAAATTCCGCATAATCCTTCACTTCAATCTCAAAGTGAAAGCTTCCTTTAAGATCAGGAAGACTTCTTGCCACAGCACTCTTAATATTAACGCCTAAGCTATTAATATTATTAGAAATACGCGAGAGAATTCCCGGACGGTCATGAGTGATTACTCTGATACTAACAGGGTGTCTAAATGTATAGGCCGAGTTCCACTCCACATCGACTTTACGAGAATCTTCAAAGTCTGAGATACGCTGACATGTCTTAGTGTGAACAGTAATTCCTCTTCCCCTTGTAATAAAACCAAGAATTGGATCTCCAGGAATAGGATTACAACATTTCCCCATCCTCACCATAATATCATCTAATCCATCTACGATAACTGCATTATCCTTATTAGATGTTTGCTTGGCCTTATCTGAAAGATTTTTAAAAAGGGTATCGTGCTTTTTCTTTTTCTGTTGAGTTTCCTCTTCTTCATAATCAATGGATTGAATATGTTCAAATAATTGCTTTAAATATACTCTCCCACTTCCAAGAGCATGAAAAAGTTCTTCATTATTTTTAAAATGAAAGGCATCAAGTGCACGAGCAAGCTCATTCTTTTTATCTAATTGTTTTAAATTAGTTCCTAGCTTTTTTAAGGCAGATTCTAAGAGCTCTTGGCCGACTTCTTTATTGCGATCTCTCTCAATCTTTAATAGGTATTGCTTAATCTTTGTTTTCGCACGTGAAGTTTTAACTAGTTTTAACCAGTCTTTATTTGGAGTTTGAGACTTAGAAGTTAAAATCTCAACGGTATCACCAGACTTTAGTCTAAACTTAAGAGGTACCATTTTCCCATTAACTTTAGCCCCAACAGTTTTGTTTCCCACATCTGTATGAACTGCATAAGCAAAGTCCAAAGGTGTCGCTCCAAAACGAAGTTCCTTCACATCACCAGTTGGAGTAAAAACAAAAATACCACCAATATCTAAATCGTTTTTAACAATATCCATAAACTCAGAAGAGGTTTGAATATCGCGATCATACTCCATTAATTCCTCAACCCACTTGAGCTTATTAAGGCCTTTCGCACCACCACTGCCCTCTTTATATTTCCAGTGAGCTGCCACCCCTTTCTCTGCAACTTCGTGCATTTCATGAGTACGAATTTGAATTTCAATTCTCTCTGCTTGTGGACCAATAACAGTTGTATGCAGTGATTGATAATTATTTACCTTAGGAATTGCAATATAATCTTTAAAACGTCCTGGTACAGGTGTAAAAGACGAGTGGATAATACCCAAGCACTTATAACATTCAGTAATATTTCCAACAATAATTCTAAAAGCTAAAAGATCTTGAATCTGATCAAAGTCTACATCTCTATTCTGCATTTTTTTATAAATAGAATAAAAATGCTTAGGACGACCATAGACATCTGCATTGACTGTATACTCTGAGAGTTTTTCTTTGATTAAAGAAACAGTGTCTCTAATATAAGACTCTCTCTCAGTTTTTTTCATACTCACTTTTTCAGCAAGTCGATAATACATATCAGCGTGTAAAAAGCGCAAGCAGAGATCCTCTAACTCACTCTTAACTGAGTTCATCCCGAGACGACTTGCCAGCGGCACATAAATATCTAAGGTTTCCTGAGCTTTCTTAACTTGTTTCTCTTTAGAAACATATTGAAGCGTCAGCATATTATGCATTCTATCAGCTAGCTTAACGATAATAACGCGAATATCTTTCGCCATCGCAACAACCATCTTACGAAAGTTTTCAGCTTGGCTTTCTTCTTTTGTTTTGAATTTAATTTTTGAAATTTTGGTACAACCAATAACAATTGTTCCAATACCTGGACCAAATTCTTTTATAATATCTGCTTCAGAAACATCACAATCTTCAACCACATCATGGAGAAGACCTCCACAGATTGAATCTAAATCCATTTTTAATTTAATTAAGGTAGCAGCTACATTCAGAGGGTGAATAATATAAGGTTCACCACTACTTCTTTTTTGAGGTCTATGATGAAGTTCAGCAAATTCATATGCTCTTCTAATAAGTTCAAAGTCAGTATCTTCCGGTAAGTTTGATTTCGCTCTACGAATCAACTCATCAATTGTTAATCCAGCTTCATGTGAAAAGTCCAAACGATGATACAATTTATTTACCTTCCAATATCTTTGTGACAACAGCATTCAAGTCACTATATGCACGATTAAAATCGTCATTAGTAACTAGATAATCAAAGTCATCTTTACGTTTCAATTCTTCTTTTGCGTTATTAAGTCTTTCTTCAATAACCGCTCTATTATCAGTGGCCCTTTTTAAAAGCCTTTTTTCTAATTCTTCAACACTTGGTGGTTCAATAAAGATAACATTGGCCTCATCCCCGTAGATCTTTTTCATCTGATCACAACCTTGAACATCAAGATCAAATAATAAGTTCTTTCCAGCTTCTAGCCCTTCATCAACAAATTGCTTTAAGGTTCCATAATAATTGGAGTGAACCTTGGCCCACTCGATAAATTCATTATTTTCCTTGCGAGTTAAGAATTCTTTTTCAGTCATGAAGTTATAGTCAACTCCATTGGTTTCACCATTACGTCTTGGTCTTGTGGTACAAGACACTGACCATTCAAGAACATGAATATCTTCCACTAACTTTTTAATCAGTGTGGATTTTCCAGTTCCCGAAGGAGCGACAATAACGATTAACTTACCTCTTTTCATTCTTATTCCATATTGAGAGCTTGCTCTCTAATCTTTTCTAAATGCACTTTCATCTGAATAACATTTTCAGATATTTTATCACTGGCACATTTTGAACCAATGGTATTTGTTTCTCTATTTAATTCTTGAACTAAGAAATCAATCTGACGTCCACACTCTCCAGAAGTTTCCAAAACTTTCTTTAGTTTCTCTAAGTGGATCTGAATACGACTTATTTCTTCTTCAATATCTAATTTTTCTAGATAATAAATTACTTCTTGTTGTAGTCTTTGTTCATCAAACTTAATGTCTTCTTTTTCTAGACGGGCAATAAGTTTTTCCTTTATACCGTCTTGATACGAGTCTTTAAGCTTCACAACTTCTTCATAGTGCTCACGATACTTTTGAGCATGATCACTTAGAGTATTAATCAATTTTTGACCTTCATCGAGTCTAGACTTTACGAGTTCCTTACAAGCCGCTTCAAAAGAAGCAACTGCCTGCTCTTTTAATTCATCAACTTTGTCTTCATCATCCGTATAAAAATCACTTCTTAAAAATTCAGTCGGAGAAACACTTAGGTTCACACCTTTAGCATCCGCGATCCCTTTCACTTGCTCTAGATAAGTTGCAATCTTCTTTTCATCTAATTCAACAGATGAAGCTAGGTCTGGATTTTTCTTATACTGTAAAAAGATTTCAAATGAGCCTCTTTTAAAGTGACTCTCTAAAACTTTTTTAAGATCAAGTTCAATAGAATTAAAGTAAGAACTCATTTTAAAACGAGTATCTTTAAAGCGATGATTTACAGATTTTATCTCAGTCGTAACCTTGTATTTCTCACCAAGAGCTTCGCCTTTACCAAAACCTGTCATGGATTGATGTGACATTATGAATTACCTTTGTCTTCCAGTATCGTCTGATTTCCCATATCTCTAAACTTTTGTAGACGATTTTCTAATAATTTATCTACAGATTCTTTTTGAAGCTTCTTGATTTCAGAAATTAGAACTTGTTTAACCATATTGGCCGCTTCATCTTTATCACGATGAGCACCACCAGCAGGTTCATTGATAACATCATCAATTACTTTCAATTCAAGTGCCTTCTCTGGACCGAGTTGTAATGAATTAGCTGCTTTCTCTGCCATCTTAGGATCTGACCATAAAATAGAAGCACATGATTCGGGAGAAATGACAGAATATATTGAGTATTTCATCATTAACACTCTATCTGCAATGGCGATCCCTAGGGCACCACCAGATCCACCTTCACCAATTACAACAGAAATAATAGGAGTTTTAATTCCAAACATTTCTTCAAGGTTATCTGCAATAGCTTGCGCCTGACCTCTTTCTTCTGCTCCAATTCCTGGGTATGCACCCGGAGTATCAACAAAAGTTATGATTGGTATATTAAACTGAGAAGCAAGCTTCATTATACGAAGTGCTTTTCGATAACCTTCAGGTCTGGCCATTCCAAAGTTACGCTTAATTTTATCTTGTGTTTTACGACCCTTTTCAATTCCACAAATTGCAACTTTTTGTCCATCAAGATGAGCAAAGCCACAAATAATTGCTGGATCATCAGAAAATTTTCTATCTCCATGAACTTCATGAAAGTCATCAAAGATTGTTTCGATATAATCAATAGTATGTGGTCTTTGTGGATGACGAGAAAGTTGAACTCTTTCCCATGGAGAAAGATTTCCATAAATCTCTTTGATAAGCTTATCAACTTTTGCCTCAAGTGCTTCAATCTCTTTTGAGATATCGATACCAGGTTTAGCATTAGCTTCTTGTAAATCTCTAATTTGGTTTTCCAGTTCGTGTACTGGTTTTTCAAAGTCTAAAGTATAGTCCATAATCACTGTCCTATTTGAAAAGTTTTAAGCTACACTATAGAACTTTTAGAACAGTTTGATAATAGTTTTAACGTATTAGTGCAGTGGTTTATTGCTCTGTCCAACCCTCAACACGGCCTTGTTCAAAATAGATATGCTTAACTGTGCCATTAACCCTATATGACCACTTCTCATTTTGTTCCATTGGTGATCCTGCGTACTCTCTTTGCACAGGACTTCCCCATCGCTCGATAACTTCAGTCTTACTCATCCCAATTCCAACAGGTTGGCCAGCTTGATAAGCAGAGCGCCCAAAACTTTGCACTGTGTAAGACTCTTTGATACGAATGCCACGGGATTGAATGTACTCCAATTTGTCTTGATAACTTAAACGGAGAAAGTAGATTTGCTCAGATAATCCCCCCAATTGAGGTTTGATCTTAAGATAATCATCATATTCTCTCTCACTAAGTTTATTTTCAAGATGTATAATTTCCTGAGATAAAGAGCTAAAATACTCTCTTTCTTTCTGATCTCTGGCTGTTGCTGGAACTCTAGATAATAACTCACTCTTATCACGATAGGCCCTTCCTGAATCACCAGGAATTACTGGAAAATCTTGTTCAGGAACCCACATATCATTATCAAACCGTTGATCCATCACCATTTCATGGTCTCGTCGATCAAACATACTACAACTAGTTGTCATAATAAGTGATAGTAATATCAGTAATTTAAGAAATTTATCCATAATTCACTCCTTAGAATTCCAATAAACCTATCGACAAGCTTCAGGCTTATTTCAAAGAATTCCCCTCTTTTCAGCTATTTAGGAAATATTTACCGATTTTAGTGCTTATTAATGGAGTCGATTAGTAAAGATCAGGGGATAAGCTTCCGATAAATAAGCGATGAAGTTTTTGAAAAAGTTTGAAAAATTAGAAGATAAAGCAAATGAAGGTTTAGAAAAACTTGGCCATAAGCTTTGGCTTATAATCATTGGTCTCATTCCAGAATCAGTTAAGAAGTTTTATCATCAAAAGAAAAACCAATTTATCAATTGGTTTTGGAATACATATCACAAGCTCAAACTTTTTCTCATAAAAACAAAAGAATTTATTCTTCGTAAAAAGGATCTTGTTTTTGCTACCATCGATAAGGTTCAGGCCTTTCCAGTGCGCTCTAAAGCAAATAGTGCTCTTGGCCACTTAAATACATTAATTTTAAAAACGCCGCTTAAGCATCACGCTGAAAGTATTCAAACTTTCTTACATAAGTGGCTAGATAAACTAAATAAATTTTTAGTTAAAATAAATAACCCACAATTTTATATTGCTTGTGGAGCTTTATTAATGATTAGTTTTGGTACATATGGAGTATATGTTTCATCCCAAAAAATTTATCTTGGTGAATTTAATACTCGTGAACCGGCCAGTGTTCAAAAATATGTTCAAAAGCCAGAGTACAAGAAATTTCCGGCCAGAACTTTAAAAGTTCTCAACGTTAAAGTACCTGTCTTTAAAAAGAGTGAAAGCTCTATCCGTAGTGTCACTGTAGACTTTACAGTTAGAACCTCCACTCGATTTGCTCGTATGTATCTCGAAGAGTATGAATACAAACTAAAAGACTACTTCTTTCTCACAGTAGAGCCCGTTGTTTCTGAATTCCAAATAGAAACAGAAGGGAAATCAATTCTCAGAGATAAAATCAAAAGAGAACTTAATAACTTTCTAAAGGCCAATAATGTTGAAGGTGAAGTGGTCGAAGTGAAAATTGTATTCATCATTGCTTCTTAATCCTGCACTTTTCGGCTAATGGTATTCACAGAGCGAGGTGTAATTCCCAGCACCTTAGCAACTGCAGACTTATTATTCTTATATTTTACTAAGAGATTATGCACATAATGATACTTCAATTCATCAAGTGACATATCTTTTTGATAATATTCATTTACATCAAAAAGGTCTGAACTTTCTTGAACTAACTTCTCATCCATTTCATCAAAAAGAAGCTTTGAGCCAGTAGCAATCACTCTCTTTTTATTTAAATGGCTTTTAAGTTGTCGATAATTTCCAGGCCACGGTAGAGACTTATAAAAATCAATTAGGTCTTGATTCATATGAACTTTATTTTCGACTTCAAACTCTTCACAAAAGCTTTGAATCTTTTGCACATTATCTCTTAGGGTGGGTAATTTTATGATAGCTCCACTTATAATACGATAATAAAAGTCTCTGCGCATTTGAGAGTTCGCCACTAATTGCCTAAGATTCTTTCCACTAGCAAAAATAAGGCGGCAATTTACTTTTAAATCTTTTACTCCCCCAACTTTTCTAATTTTCTTCTCATCTAAAAAGATTAAGAGTTTCGCTTGTAATTCAATCGGTAGTGAATCAATTTCATCGATAAAAAGAGTCCCTCCATTTGCCTGTTCAAAGGCACCTATTTTTTCAGCAATTGCTCCAGTAAAAGACCCCTTCATATGTCCAAAAAGTTCACTCTCAATTAACTTTTCAGAAAATGAACTAAGATTAATATGAACAAAAGGCTTTCCCTCCATAGAACGAGCATGTATTTTCTTTGCCAAGCTTGTTTTTCCAGTTCCCGTTTCACCTTCAAGCATAAGAGGTAATTCTGACTGTGCTACCTTTATTTGGGCAGGAGTTAAATTCAAAGTATTAGCTTTACTAAAATTACTTCTTTGAAACTCAATCACATTATAGCCAAGTTCAATTTTATCTCCTTTTTCAACATAACTCTCATGGGCATAAACACCATTTACTCGAAAAGGAATGGGGCAGTTTGTATAAAAGAAATAGCGATCATCAGGTTCATTTGATTGCGATCGAATAGGCCTTCTCTCAAGGATGTAATGTAATTTTTCTTTTCCCAAACGACCTAAATGATAATTAATAGAGCCTCTCTCACTAGCACTTACATTATCAGTGGTGAAATGTACCTTAGTTCTCTTGAGCTCCAAGTTTCTTCTACGTCCAAGAAATGGGTTTAAAATCAATCTATCCCCTAGCTTCACTCCCTCACCTTTTAAGTGCTCAAACATAAACTTCATCTCTTTATAATTCTTAGTCATTTCTTCTTGCATACTTGCTCCTTTCCACAATTCATTAAAATAATCGCCTTTAAAAGCAAGTTGGATGCCATATAGTCATATAGCTAAATACCTGATATACTCATTTCATAAATGAAGGAATGAGATAAATGCAAAATGCTATACTCCAAAGAGGTAGTGCTAAGTTTCTAAGAGCACTTAATAATAAAAAAGATGTTCAGGCCTGGTTTGCTGATCACAATGCAGTTGCCTTTGCGATGGTGGGTCGCTCAAATGTAGGTAAGTCATCTCTTATCAATAAACTCTTAGGTGCCAAAACAGCGAAGACCTCAAAAACTCCAGGTCGTACTCAGGCCATAAATGTTTTTGAAGTTGAATACCTTTGTAATGACGAAATTAAAAAAGCTTATATGTATGACCTTCCAGGTTATGGTTTTGCAAAAGTTTCTAAAGAAATGATTAGAAACTGGCAGGAACTCATAAATGAATTTTTTCTTTCCCTTAATGAGAAGATTCTTGTTTGTAATATTCAAGATGCAAGACATCCATACCAAAAATCTGATCAAGAGTTTTATAACTATATTGATCCGCGTAGTATAAATATTTTTCTTATTTTTAATAAAGTAGATAAATTAAAGAAACAAAAAGAAAGAGCTGCTTTAAATAAAGTAAAAAAAGAAATCATGAAAGAATTCAAGGCCGTAATGCAAATTCATTACGTCTCAGCTGAAAGTGGTGAAAAGTGTGAAGAACTAGAGTATGCTTTAGGATCTTTTCTTATTCAGCGCTCGGTGATTGCTTAATATCACGAACTTCATTTTCGAAGTTTTCCATTTCTTTTTCTAATTGATCAATACGACCAAGTAATTCATTTACTTTTTCATTAGACCAATCGAGCTTACCTGACTGAATTGCCTCTCTGACCAGGACTCCTAAACTTTCATAACACTCATGTAATTGAGCATTGGATTGGGAAGCAGATAACATCTTCATTCCAATTTGAGTTGTTTTCTTTAACTCAACCTGACATGAATTAACCATTTCATGAAATTTTTGCATCCAATCTGACTGTGCTGATTTGTTTTCCATAATTGCCCCTAAATATTCCCACTATCAGTATAGTAAGAAATACATTATAAATAAATGTACGGAAATATTTAATTAGGTGACGCCAGTGCTTGAGCATTTAAATCTACCATTAAGTGAAGAAGAAAAAGCTAAAAAAGAAGCTATGTTTTCGAATTTACATGAACGCTATAGGGATTACTCTGATCCCTGGGGATTTAATTTAGAAACGGTTAAAAAAGCATTTGATCTTGTCTACCCTCTCTACTGCAAATACTTTCGCGTAAGAGTATTTGGTGCTGAGAATATAAAAAATGAAACTTATATGGTGGTTTCAAACCACACAGGCCAAATTCCAATTGATGGTGCCTTAATCACTTCAGCTTTTGCTCTAGAAAGTCAGCAAAAACGAATTCTTCATTCTATGATTGAGCGCTTTATGGCACAACTTCCTTTTCTTGGAGACCTTAGTGCACAAGCGGGCTCAATTCTAGGTGATCGTGAAAACTGTAAGTGGTTATTAAAAAATCAAGAGTCAATTCTCGTATTCCCAGAAGGCGTAAGAGGAATCTCAAAAAGTACTCGCAATTTTTATCAATTACAAAAATTCTCAAATGGTTTTTATAGAATAGCTCTAGAGTCTAAAGTTAAAATTCTTCCCGTGGCAGTTGTTGGAGCTGAAGAGATGTTTCCTTTAACCATTCAAGCGAAAACTCTGGCCAAGTATCTAGGCCTCCCTGCTCTGCCTTTAATGTCAAATTACTTTCCTCTTCCAAGTCCTATCGATATTTATTTTGGAGAGCCTATTGAGATTAACCCAGAGTTAAATAAAGATTCATCAGATAAATTAATAAGACCAGAAGTTAAGCATATTGAAGATGAAATAAAGAAAATGCTAAAGGCCGGTTTAGATAATCAAAGACCTCTTTTAGGTATTTTAAATAACCCATTAAAAATGATCATGAAAAAGATATGAGTGAACTAGAAGAAAATAAACGAACCCAAATTCTTATCATTGGAATCGCTGGCGGACTAGCACAGATCTTAGCACGTATTATTTTACAAGATCATCCAGAGTGGGAAGTCATTGGAGTTGATGCTAGAGACCTCGATCATGTGGAACCTATTAAAGGCCTTACCCTTTTAAAAATGCGCTACTCTCGTGGAAATTTTGAAAAAATATTTAGAGAGAATCAATTCGACTATGTTTACCATCTCGCTCGCATGTCCCACTCACAAGTTGGAAATGAGAATCTCTCTAAACGACTTGAACTAAGTGTGATGGGCACGAATCGTATTCTCGATCTTAGTCTTCGTTTTGGAGTCAAAAAAGCAATTGTTCTCAGTACTTTTCATGTTTATGGTGCCTTGGCTGATAATTCAATTTTCCTAACCGAAGATGCTCCACTAAAAGCCGATATGGTTTACTCTCAACTTAGAGATGTTGTTGAAATGGATCAAATTTGTGTTAATTGGATGTATAAGTATCAATCACGCATGGATACAGTTGTTCTTCGTCCTTGTAATATCATTGGTTCTAAAATTCAAAACACAATGACAAAGTATTTAAATTCATCCTTTGCCTTAAAACCAATTGATTATAATCCCATCTTTCAATTCATTCATGAATTTGATATGGCACAAGTACTCTACCGCACCATTGATGAGCTTCCGACGGGAGTTTATAATGTTGCCACCAATGAATTTATTTCTCTCAAAGATGCGATTAATATCGTATCCAAGAAAGGAATTCCCTTTCCAATGTTCATTGCAGGTAAATTAAATAATGTTTTAAAATACGCCAAGCTAGATGTACCTGACTATCTCATAAGCTATTTAAAATACTCATGTCTTATTAGTAATGATCAATTAAAGAAATACCTAGGTGAGAACTTCTATCGCTTTTCGATTAAAGAAAGTATTAAGCTTTCAAGTATTTAAAAAGTATCAAGATTTAATTAAGACCTCGCCAGAAATGAAAATTCTCGTTATATTAAAGATATGAATAAGATCATCCCATTTCTTGGATTTAGTGAACCCCTTAGCTCAATGTCCCACTTATTAGCAGCGTTATTCTTTTTAGCTGTTTCCTTCTTAATTATTTTTAGAAGTCGAGGGAATCATTTTCGAGTTTTTGCCTTAACACTCTACTTCATGTGCAATGTATTTCTCTATTCCATGAGTGGAGTTTATCACTTACTCGAAAAAGGTACTGATGCTAATTATGTCTTACGTATTTTAGATCATGCTGGAATTTTTCTTATGATTGCTGGCTCCTTTACTCCTTTTCAAATTATCCTTTTAAGAGGGCTAAAGCGCTGGGTACCTTTAATTACAATTTGGTGTATTAGTATCGTCGGAGTTACCCTTACCTCAATATTCTTTGATTCAATTTCAGAGTCAGTTATTCTTTCTCTTTATATTGCGATGGGATGGATGAGTGTCTTTACTGTTTGGTTTATCCGTCGCTTTGATATGAAGACTGTTTGGTTTATTACTCTTGGTGGAGTCTTTTATACATTAGGAGCCTTATTAGATCACTTTAAATGGCCTATTATTATTGAAGGAGTCTTTGCCTACCATGAACTCTTTCACATTCTCATTGTGATTGCATCTTTAATTCACTTATTTGCGATTTATCGAATCTCCCACTTACCTATTTCAGATAATCTTACTGTCATTATAAAAAAATATCCTAATCGTTATGAGGCCTCTTTTATTACTGAAAATGGTATTCTAGAAAGCGATAGTTTAGAGGGTATAAAGGGACAAGTAAAAGATTGGATTCATGAACACTTTCCAGAAAAGATGCTTCCTCACTCAGTACGAATTCAGTATTTTGAAGAAGATGAATTAAATCTAGATGATTAGCATTGCGTTATAATTGACGTCCCAATCAGTGAATTATATATTTTATTCTCAATATGGCCCGGTGGTGGAATGGTAGACACAGCGGATTCAAAATCCGCCGGTAGCAATACTGTGCGAGTTCAAGTCTCGCCCGGGCCACCACTTTAACTAATACCATTAAATAAAAAAATACCGACCTTTCGATCGGTACTTCCGTAAAGAATATAATTCTATACTAATTATTTTTTAAGTGAAATTCGTGAACCAGTTAGTTTATTATTTGCTGAAATAATTTCAACTGTTGCTCTTCTATTTTGGCTCATTCTATCAAAGTCATCAGTTTGAACTAGTGGGTGATTTTCACCATGACTTTGGATTTCAATAAATTCACTACTAATTCCTCTTTGAATTAACTCTTTTTTGATTGCTTGAGCACGATTATAACCTAATCTTCTATTATACTCATCAGTTCCTAATTTATCCGCATGTCCAATAATAACGACTTTATAATCAGTATCAATAGCCTTAACCTTATTGATGGCTTCAACTGTCTTATCAATATGTTCTGTCTCGTCATAGTTCACATTTGATGAATCAAATTCGAAATTCACTGTAGCAACTTCCATCGGTAAGTTTGTCTTCATTTCTTTATTTTGCTTGTCCATACTTGTTGAACTCATTGAATCTTTTTTCGCCTTAGAAGATGAACAGGCTACTAAAGATGAAAGTAATACTGTTGTAAATAATAGTTTTAACATAATAACTCCTTCTATATTTCTGTTAATGATGTTTTTACAAAGCAAGCTTTTATAATCACTTATAGAATAAATCGAATGGTTTTAAACATATTCCAAAGAATGCTTAGATATTGTGTAGGAATTTAAACACTTAAAAAAACAGAATGGATTATCGCGAAAAGATAATTCCATTTTTTGAGGTAAAAAAGTCAAATACTTGTAGGCTTTTTTGTTCAAATTCAGCATCAATTTCAAAAGCGTAATTAAAGTCCTTATTCAGAAAGTCCTTAGCTTCTTTTAGCTCTAGTTTAAGGACTTCAAAAACTCGCTTACAAACTGCAATGTGTGGATCAATGACATTTACATCTAAAGACTCTGCAATATATTTTCCAATAAGTGGATAATGAGTACAACCTAGAATAAGTGAATCTAAATTCATTTTTTTAATTTCCAAGAGTTCCTCATCAACTTTTGCTAGACCTTTTTCAATTCCATTATACTGCATATCTTCAATTATGAGTGCTAAGTTCGCTAGAGGAAAAGTTGCTAATTTATGTTCATGATCAAGTTTCTGAACTAGAGACTGAAATCTTTTTGAATCAAAAGTTGCTTGAGTCAGAATAAGACCAGCATGATGTTCCGGTGCTAAAGAATTTACGTAATTAATATAAGGCTCAATCCCCACAAAAGGAATCTCATACTCCCCTCTTAATTTATCAATTGTTTCAGCAGTTAGGGTATTACAAGCGATAAGTATCAAATCAATTTTTTCTGCTAATAACTTTTCAACCATTAGGGCGGTTTGTGAGTACATAAAATCTTGTTTTTTATTGCCGTAAGGAACATTAGAATGATCAGACTGATAATAAAAAGTACAATCTTCTTGCATTCTTAATAAGTGAAATAAGATTGAAAGTCCTCCAACCCCAGAATCAATTATACCAATTTTCTTTTTCCCACTCATTTATCGTTTTCCTAGTTTGTACCTCTCTATTATGACATAGAGACTTTGAAATGGAAGACGCAGTGGACACAAAAAAACCCGCCATTTGGCGGGCTTATTATATAATTACATTAATTTAGATACGGTGCTTTCCTTCACAGAACTCTTCTACCATTTTGGCATTAAATGCCTCTAGGTCTTCTGGTGTTCTCGATGTCACCAGTCCTTGGTCAACAACAACTTCCTTATCAACCCAATTTGCACCAGCATTTTTAAGATCTGTTCGAATTGAGTCATAAGATGTCATCTTTCTGCCTTTGACTACATCTGCATTAATTAATGTAGAAGGCCCGTGACAAATTGCCGCTACTGGCTTTTGCTTTTTTTCATCAAAGAATCCCTTGATAAAACTAATCGCTCTTGTATCTCTTCTTAGTTGATCAGGATTGATAACTCCTCCTGGCAGTAATAGGCCTGAGAAATCATTAGGGTCAGCTTCACTCAACATCATATCAACTTTAAATTCATCTCCCCAAGAGCTACCTTGCCATCCTTTAACAGTTCCTTCCTTAGGAGAAACGATAACGGCTTCACCACCTTCAGCTTTAATGGCCTTCATAGGTTCTGCTAATTCGCTTTGTTCAAATCCATCTGTGACTAACACAGCAATTTTCTTGTCTTTTAATCTCATTAAGAACTCCTTTTTTAATGTTCATAAAGAGCATAAACAAAGCTCATTCATTAAGCTTGAAGCAAACTCGAATATATTTTTAAGATTTCTTCACATTTAGATTTTATTTAAATTGCTTTGATAACTTTTTTGAAAAATTTTCTTATACTTTGAATTGGCAAACTTTATCGCCTTTTCAAAGGAGTTTCTTGCCTTGGATTTTTGATTTAAATTTATATAAGTTAAAGCTAGGTTGTGCCAAGCAAATGCATGATCTTTCTTATAACTTAGAACTCTTTCATACATCTTTTTAGCTTTATCATATTTATTTTTATTAAAAGCAATGTTTCCAAGCCCCATATAGGCATTAAAACTCTCAGGCCATCTTTTTAAAATTGAGTGATATGCCGTTTCAGCTTCAGAGATCTTTCCTATATTTTCTAAGCTTGCTGCTGATCGAATATGCTCATGTTCATTACTACTAATTGAGGTCTGCTCTGGAGTAAAAACAGCAAGGCCCCAATAGTCTCCTCTCTTCCAGGATCGTTCAAACTTGACCATATCCCATTTCTTATTCTTTTCTTCTCCAGAGTGCATATAGACAATCTCTTTATCAAGATCGTAGCCATAAACCACAGCATAATGCCAAAGTGGGTACCAATCGAAAGCGAGATTCATAAAAACAATAATAGGCTGGTCATTATTTATTTCAGCAATAAGATTCTCAAAATCTTTAATGGGAGTGGCCATCATTCCATTACGACGAGAACTTGAGATCATATCTTGCTGAAAAGTACCTTTTACTTTTGCAATATACATATTATCCGAGATATCTCTTGGTTGAATATCTTTATCATAATACTGCATAACCATCGCAAGTGTAGAAGGACCACAATAGTACTGTTCTTGCTTTATAAATGGGACTTCTTTTTTAACTTTGGATTTTGAAGGTATATTTTTTTTAGTGTAATTTTCTTTTATACTTTTAAACTGGGGTGCTAAGTGTGAGCACCCCGTAATTAAAAACATTAAAAGTAATTTATAAATCATAATCTTTTAGCAAAATAAATGATAAGGATAACAAGCAATACTTCTAGTAATAAACCACCAGCTTGAGCTTGCTTTGCATTTTTATGTAAGTCTAATATTTCTTTATCTGATAAACTTGCAAGTCTTTGGTCAACTTCTTCCGCCGTTAATCCATACTTTTGAAATTCTGCCTTTAATTCTTTTGAATTTACTATTTCTGAAACTTCAGCCTTAGCTTGCTCAGCATCGACTTCATTCACCACTTCAATAGTGGAAACTAATTGAGTTTGAGTTTTTGCAAGAACAGTTCCTGTGCTTAATGTCCAAGCGAAGATAAAAGTAAAAGAAATCGATAGTAATCTCTTTGAGTTTTTGAAAAGCATAAAATCTCCTTTTTAGCTGTATTCTCTAATATTATGTCATAGAAGATGTACCGTGAAACCGCCTATTAACCATAAACCACATAGAAAACAAATAGACTGCATGAGTATTTCACTCCAGTTATTATCAGTTCTCATCTTCTTTTTATCTTTTAAATATATATAAAGCCCATAAGCCGTTATAAACGAAAACAATAAATTTAAATAGAATGAGTAATCAATTTTAAAGAACTCTCTATCAACGATATCCCCATTCGTTCCTGGTTCAGGCAGAATATTGAAAAACTCAAAACCATAATGGAGTGTGACAGAACTCATTACAAGAACAATTAGAAAAACAATTAAAATATAGATGGCCATTTTCCAACCATAGTATTTTGCTTGAATTCTTAATAAAGGAAAAACGACTAAATCACTAAAAATAAATGCCATAACTCCAGCAAAGCTTACTCCATTAGAAAAGAGTACTGCGGCTAAAGGTATATTTCCCATCGAACCTATGAAAGTGAAAAAAGCTGCAATAGGGCCTGTAATTGTATGTAAAAGAATTTCAACAAATCCTAAATTATTTCCATTTTCAATACCGACAAATAATGTAGCAAAGAAAGATTTTGGAACAAAACTAGCAATTACACCAGCAACAGTGAATCCAATAAGTACATCTTTCCACACCATTTTCCATTCCATGATATACTTTTTTAAAATCATATTAAGTGTAACTGTCTTATTTGTATCTTTAGAGTTATCAGCTTTTAGTTTTTCACGAGTCTTTCTTATTAAATCACTTGGTGCAGTAAACTTAACTACGATTGCCATAAAGAAAATTAATAAGATTCCTCCAATATATTCCCCCACTACAAATTGCCATGATAAAAATAAAGAAATGACAATACCAAGCTCAACCACAAGGTTTGTTGAAGCAAGTAAAAATGCAAGTGATGAAATTAGACTTGCACCTTTTGCAAATAAAGCTCTAGAGGTAGATAAAGCAGCAAAAGAACACGAACTAGAAATAAAGCCAAAAAAAGTAGAAATCCCTACGGCCTTTACTTGGTTTTTACCCATTAATTTATGCATTTTTTCTTCAGAGACATAAAGTTGAATAAGACTACTTATAAGATAGCCAAGTCCAAATGCCCAGAATGCCATCCAGAAAAAACCTAAGCTTGTTCTGGCTGATTCTCCCCATTGATTTAAAAAGATTTCTAAATTCATGAAAAAACGCTCCTATTAAACTCTAGAAATATTTTATATGAATTTATAAATTTAACCTGCACAGATTGCTTATTAAATTTGTAGAAATCTACACATTTAAGTCACATGATATAGAGGATTAAGCATGTTAAAGATGTAGTTCATAAGTGGTAGTACTTCATTGAATTATTAAGACAAACAACTCTATCATACTGATATTACAAAGAATAAATATCTAACTTATAAATGTTGATACATCTAGTAAGTATTGATAATTTTATATCTTATATGCATACATGTTCATTCAATTTTCACTATTCTTATTCTATTTATTACACTCAAAAATTTTACGAGTTAGATAATGATATTTTAAAAAATTACTTAAATGAACAGGAGATAACTGAGCAACGCAAATGCTTAGTTATTATCGATGAATATGTAAATAAACTTTATCCATCTCTTTATACTAAACTAACAAGGTACTTTGAGCATCACCAACTTAATATAAAACTTTTAGACTTCTACACTCTTCTACCTGGCGAGAAATCAAAGAATAGTTTTGAGACACTTTCCAATGCTTATGAATTAATTAAAGATAGAGAGATTGATCGTCACTCATTTATTATGTCTATCGGTGGAGGGTCGACTAATGATGTTGCAGGCTTAATTGCAAGTACTGCTCATAGAGGTATTAAACATATTCGTATACCAACAACTGTCTTAGCTCAAAATGATGCCGCGATTGGAGTTAAAAATGGAGTTAACTTTCAAGGAAAGAAAAACTTTATTGGTACTTTTTCTGTACCAGAACTTATCATAAATGATTTCTCTTTTTTAGAAACATTAGAGTCAAGAGATTACACAAGTGGATATGCTGAAGCAATAAAGATCTCCCTTATTAAAGATAAGGATTTTTTTAAATGGATAGAATCAAACTCTGAAGAATTAATCTCGAGAAAGAAAAAAGAAGTACAATATTTAATTGAAACAACAGCGAAGTTACATACAGAACACTTTGCCAAGAGTGGAGATCCTTTTGAAAAAGGCAGCTCTCGCCCATTAGATTATGGTCATTGGTTGGCCCATAGTCTTGAAAGTTTAAGTGGTTTTGAACTTCGTCATGGAGAAGCAGTTGGTATCGGTATGTACCTTGATACTCTGTATGCATATAAAAAAGGTTATTTAAAAAGTGATTTAAAAGAGCAGATTATAACTCTTATAGAAAAGATTGGATTATTTAGGCATAAATCAATCTTAGAAAAAATTGATCATTCAATTCTCATGGAGTCACTGAATGATTTCAAAGCTCACCTAGGTGGGAAACTCTCAATTCCTCTTTTGTACGACATTGCACTTTTTAAAAACCACTCTGATATTGATTGCCAAATGTATCTAGAAATAATTTCGGAAGTTTTAAACAGTGAAAATTAGAAGTTCGAGAACTAACTTTGATCTTTGCTATTGTACTAATATTCATCCCGGTGAGAGCTGGAAAAATGTATTTGAATCACTAAAAGTAAATACTAAGAAAATCTATGAACACTTTCCATCATTTGAAAAAGGAATTGGACTACGTTTAAGTGCTAAGGCCGTAGGTGAAGCCTTAAAAGACACTCAGAAGTTTAAAGCGTGGCTTAGTGAAAATAATTACTTTATTAGTACCATTAATGCATTTCCTTACGGTGATTTTCATCAGACAGAAGTAAAAAAGAATGTTTATCTACCAGACTGGAGTCAAACTGAACGTGTTCAGTACACAAAAGATATTATTGATTTTATAATTGCAGTGAACACGCAAGCAAATTGTACAATAAGTACCGTACCTATTGGTTGGAAAGAGGATTTTCAAGATAAGCAGAAACTAGATTGTGCAGTTTTAAATCTACAAGAAATTACTCAATACCTAAAAGAGGTTAATAGAGTTCATAAAACAGATATCACTCTTGCTCTTGAACCTGAGCCAGGGTGTTATCTAGAAAATACAGAAGATGTTTTAAACTTCTTTAATAATATTCTTGATCCAATAAAATTAAGTAAAGAGAGTATTGGTATTTGTTATGATACATGTCACTTTGCAGTCATGTTCGAAGACCAAATAAGCTCAATTCAAAGAATTGAAGCTGCTGGAATTAAGATACTTAAGTATCAAATTAGTAGTGGCCTTAGCTTCCAAGGCACTTCAAATGATTTTCACAAAGAGATAAGTCCTTTTATTGATGGTGTGTACCTACATCAAATTGCTATGAGAGATATAGAATCAAATAAATTAATTAAGTCATATGCTGATATTGATGAACTGCCTCGAACAAATGAAGTCTATGAGTTTAGAGTTCATTTCCATGTCCCTATATTCATGGATAAGTTAACTCCCTTTGTAGGAACAAATAATTTTATAAAAGAAATTACAGCTTATTTAAAAAAAGAAAAGAAGTCCTCATTACTTGAAGTAGAAACTTATACCTTTAATGTTCTGCCACAAAAGTATAAGTTAGAGAGTATAAATGATAATATTAAGCGAGAATTAGAATGGCTACAGGCACTTTTAAATTAAAACCCTATCTAGAACTAGGACGTATTTCTAATATTCCAACGGTTATTTCTAATGTCTTACTCGGTATTGCTTTAGTTTCTCTAGAGACGATTTCTATAACTACAGTTCTCATGATTTTATCCGGTGCTTGTTTTTACCTTGCTGGAATGTATATGAATGATATTTGTGATTATAAATGGGACATGGACCATAAGAATAGTCGACCACTAGTCAAAGGAGTTGTTAGCTTAAAACAAGTCAAATTGATTCAATATAGTCTATTCATACTAGCATTTATCTTCTACGTTATAGCTATTAATATTAATCATGCTAGTATCTACGCTCTTATCTATCCTTTAATTTTACTGGGTTTTATAACTTGGTATAATGTGGATCATAAGGAGAATGTTTTCTCACCAATACTCATGGGTCTTTGTCGCAGTTTTTTAATTCTAAGTGCGAGTGCTCTTTATAAGGTAGATCTTTCTCTTAATTCGCTCTTTTTAATTCTAACCTATGTCGCCTATACAGGTGCACTTACTTACTGTGCAAAATTTGAACACACCAAAGATTATCAAATAAAATTAATTCCAAAAGTATTTTACCTCTTGGCCCCTATCTTTTTATTTATTATAACCAAGCAAAGTATGTTTAGTTTTCTAATACTAGCATCCCTCTCGGCCTGGAATTTATATAATCTATTTCTACTTTCAAATAAGCAAATAGGTAAATTTGTGACCAATTCTATTGCTGCTATGGTCTTAATAGACGCCCTTATAATTGTAGATGATCGAATTGAGTGGCTACTTGCATTACTTGCTTTATTTATATTCACTTTATTTTTTCAAAGAAAAATTGCAGGAACTTAATTAAATATTATTTCAAGAATTTTTTCTTTAACTTTTTCAGCTGGAATGGAATCAATTGATTGAGATGAAATAAAAACGGGCTCAGACCCCTTCGCTGGCATTGCCCCATGAGAACCCTTAACCAGTGTGGCATCCAGTGGAATCACATCTAAAAGTTGGCGAAAGCCTAGTTTCTTTTTTATCACCTTCCAAATAATTCTAAGCTTTGCTAATTTTAACTTAGGATTGATAAAAAGTTCTACAGGATCGTAACCAGGCTTTCGATGTATATCCACTGTTCGGGCATAGTCTGGTGCCTTATTATCATCTTCCCAAAAGTAATAACTAAACCAAGCATTATTTTTCGCTATGAGAACAATATCTCCTGCTCGCTCGTGGTTTAAAGCAAAATCTTTTAATTGATTACCATAAAGAACTTTTTCAACTAATGGATTATTTTGAAAGTGCTTAATAACCTTGTCTTTATAATTGTCTTTACAGTATAAATGAGCAATTTGATGATCACATACAGCAAAACAATCTGACCTACCAGCATCTAACATTTCATAATGAAATTCTTTTTTTAATCCTAATAGGCCAAGTTTTCTCAATTCGCGATTTGGATAAATAACTTGGTCAACTTCACTAATAGAGTATTCAGATAGAATGACCACTTCATCGACTTTTATGTTTTCACAGATATACTTTGTTAATTCATCAATGGCCTTTACCTCTTTTTTTACTTTAGGAGAATTGGGTCCAAATTTTTGTAAGCAATAATCCAAGTGAGGTAGATACACTAAATTCAATGTTGGCTTGCGAGTTTTCTCAATATGAATAGCACAGTCAGCTATCCACTTACTGCTTTTCATATTAGCAGTTGGTCCCCAGAAATTAAATAAAGGAAAGCGACCAAGCTTCTCTGTAAGTTCAAAACGAAGTTCATCACTTGAGGCATAAATATCAGGAATTTTCTGACCATCTGCTGGATATAAAGGTCTAGGTGTGACTGACCAGTCAGCAGTATTATACATATTATACCACCAAAATAATTGAGCACAGCTAAAAGCTTTGTTCTTAATTTTAGCAGCATCCCAAAGCATCTCTCCTCTCACAAGGTGATTACTTTGTTTCCAAAACATAATTTCGGACAATTCACGGTTATACCAACCATTACCTACAATACCGTGCTCACTAACCTTTGAGCCGGTAAGTAAACTTGATTGCACAGAACAAGTTACTGCAGGATCTGTGTGATTGATAATTCCTAAGTGTCCTTTTTCGATTAAGGAGTTGATAAAAGGAGTATCATCGCCAATTAGATTCTTAGAAAGTGCAACAATATTAAGAACTAGAACTCGTTTCATTCTTGTATAATAGGATCTTGTCCTCTAAGAACAGAATTTCCTTCAAATAATTGTGATTGATTTATACTTGGACGATCATTTATTAATAATTTCTCAAGTTTTCCAGATTGATTAAAGAAATTATATGGGTTATCCCAAACGATCTCTGACACAGTACCTTCAGAAACACCCTCATTAAGCATAACTTTAACTGTTTTAGGAACCATTAGTGGATCACTAACTCCCCAATCAGCAGCACTATTAATTATAATTTTTTCGCTTCCAAATTCTTTTACAATCGCACACATTCTCTCACTATCCATTTTAGTAAATGGGTAAATGGAATGTCCGGCCCAATGCCCACGATCTCTCACGCCTTTAATTGTTTGCTCGTTATTATGATCGATTAAGACCATTTCTGGATTAATTTTTGACTCTTTTACGATATCAAGACACCTTTGAGTTCCCTGCTTCTTATCACGATGAGGTGTATGAACTAAAATAGGTAGGTTATATTCCTTTGCCATCTCACATTGAATTGCAAAGTACTTTTCTTCCAGATCACTTTGATCATCAAGTCCAATTTCGCCAACTGCGACGACACTTTCTTTTACCAGAAATCTTGGCATCATTTTAATGACATCATCTGCAAGGTATAAGTTATTTGCCTCTTTAGGATTAAGTGCAATCGTAGCAAAATGATGGATACCAAATTGCTTAGCTCGAAAACGTTCCCATTCGACAATAGACATAAAATAATCTTCATATGTTCCTGCATTTGTACGGGGCTGCCCCATCCAAAAAGCCGGCTCGATTACAGCATTCACTCCAGCATTTGCCATTGCTTGATAATCATCTGTAGTTCTACTTGTCATGTGTATATGTGGATCAAACATTTTCATCTTCAGTCTCCTAAATTATTATATTCTTCGACACCTATTGGAAGAGAGCGATTTGCAAGTTCCCTTTCTTCTATATAGTCATTAATCATAGTATTTAACTTTGTATTCTTTCTTTCTTTTATACCAATAATTTTCTGAACACTAATATCTACAAATAAGGCCTTTAAAACCATTTGGTTATACTCAGCTTCGGTGAAAAAACTTTTAGGATATTGCCTAGTATGTGCCATAAACGAAAAAAGCTCACTAGAGTTGGTGCGCATCGCCTCTAAATAGATTGCTTTAAACTCACCGTTTAAATCACCTTGATCTAAGCATTCAAGAATTAGTTTTTTTTCGTCTGTATCTGAAACACTGAATATTTTAAATAGAAACTTAATATTTTTTTCTTGAATTAAGCCATTTAAAATTTGTAATTTTTCTTGTGTCGTACCAAGAAAATATGAATTAAGTAAATCTTGCATAAATTATCCTAAGTCATATTAACAAGGACTATTTAGCTCAGCAAGTGGACAGGAATAAGAATTTTAGCTGCTTGCATAAAGTATTTGGAATTACTAACTAAAACTTAAATTCTTCTAATTTATTTTCACGCTTCCAAATGACTCCATCTAAGAGGTAGTGAGTCACTTGTGGTGTTGCGAGAAAGCCTACTAGAAAGGCAAGTAAAGGATTGGCGATGTCCACATAGTCTGAGAAGAATAAGAAGCCTTCGCGCTCATGCCATAAAAACTTATCCCACAAAATTTCTTCAATTATAGCAAGTAAGAAAATTACCATTATAAATATTAAGACTCTCTTAAAAAGAGATCCCTGACTATTAAATTTTATCTTAGGAAATAATGTCTGATAATTCGTCTGGTATAAACTACTTATCCATATTAAAGCTAAATATGGGAATCCATGGTGGATAATATTAGTAATACTAAAAGCAAAATCATTATTAAGGTAAGAGATTCCACCTGCCCAAATAAGAAAAGTCAGAAGAATATGCAAGTTTGCTAAGAGTTTTGATTTCTTATAATTAATAAGTTCAAATAAAATATAAACTATTGATAAGATAGCAAAGCTGATCCATAAGAACTCGACAATATTCATATCCAAAAAGAAAAAGTCTCCCTTGATAAACCAAGAAAACTCTCTCTTTCTTGTGTGCCAATCTAAAACTGGCACTAACATACAAAGCCAAATATATATGGTCGATATTCTTCGATGAAAACTTTGTGGTGAGTAGTTTCTAAGATAAATGGCCAAGAATCCAACTTGTTGTCGCATAAAGTGAAATAAGGCCAAATACGCCATTACTCGCCAAAAAAGAAAAGGAGAATACAAGTACAGAGTACTTAAAAAGAGAAAGGAAATTAGAGGGTAAAAGACCAAATACTTTTTAAATCTACTTAACGCTTCCTTATTTAAGTAAGTTCTAAAAAGAGTTGCCCATACATGAGCAACATCAACTAAAACAACTAAAAGTAACCAGTTCCAATTATTATCTGACTTTGGAAGTTTATTCCAAAAATCAAGAAATAGAACGATAAGAATTGATATTGCACTTGGAAGAAAGAAGAAAGAGAGATCATACTTAGCATTATGAATCCAAGGCAATTTATCTTTCATTTAATTACTCTTTTCTTTAATTTTTTGTGAAGCAAGTAAGCCATTATAAAAGGCCTCTTCAAAAATTGAGACACAATTTTTATCAGTATGAACAAAGTATATACTTTCTTCATCCATCTCAAATGGGGCTTCAGTTCTAAAACCAGTTCGAGGAATAACCATGGCATGTCCCCAAAGAGAAATGTCAATTTTCTCAATTGCATCAGAGATATTTGGATGAGTAAGCTCTAGCTCTCTGATGACTTTTTCACACCATTCACCATGAGTGGTGGTTAAAGCTTTTAAGCGCGCTTTAGCACCATACTCATGCATAAGATCCCAGTATTGTGTGATCGTAAGTAATTCATTAACTTGTTTTAATGACTGATGCTTTGAATTTACATAACCTAGACTTGTACCATGATAATTAACATTATCCCAGGCCAGTTCTAAATTACCCCAATTATAATCTGCTTTCACTTGAATATTGGCGACCATCCATGGAACATATTTTTTATTAATGTCTTGGATATAATTTTGAAAGCTAGGAAACTTAAAAATATTCTTAGCACTAAAGAGAGGGGCTGCATAAACAATATTTTCAACTTGGTATAAAATAGATTCATTTGTTTTAAAATTAAAAACACTGGCCTCTAAACCACTTTGTTTTTTTTCAACATTAAACAAAATGGAGTTTAATTGCACATGTTCCGCTACCTTTTCATAAAGGCCATTTAATAAAAAGCCATTTCCATTAGGCCAGGTGAGAACCTCTTCTTCGGTCCTAGCAGCAAAGTAATGAATACCTGCCCAAGCACTAACTTCTTTAACTCCAGCACCATAATCATCGCGACAACAATAATTCACATACCACTTTAGATAACTTGATTGAAATCCATGCTTTTGCATAAATTCTAACATTGTTATCTTATCGAGTTCTAAGAACTCAGGATCATCAGAAGAGTTTTTTAATGGAATAGTAAAAGCTCTCTTTCCATCTCTACCGATAGAGTTTTTAAATTGCTCCATAAGTTTATAAAAGTGCTCAATTTCACTTTCATCTTTATCTGTTAAGCCTTTTTGAGGAACAAGACCTTCTTGCCACTTTCCATGTAAGTAAAGCCTATCTTTTAGATCATGACATAAGTATTCAGGATTATACTCCGGTCTTTCTATATTCTTATTGGTAATAACACCAATGGACTGTAAGAACTCCTTTAACTCAATTAAATCTGAATTTGGAATTGGTAAGTAATGAGCTCCCTGGGGATAAGTACCTGAACTATTAGAATCAAATGAGCTATTTCCCCCCGCCTTAAAATCAAGTTCAATCACATCAAAGTCTAAGCCCCATTTTTTTAAGTGATAGGCAGCACTTAACCCAGATACACCAGCACCAATAATAAGTGTCTTAGTTTGCTTTTGCTTATTAGGTTTAGGAAATTTTGGATCTCGTAGCTGGTGGCCTCTTGCAAAGTTTGCACCAGAGACTTCTCCGAAGTATTTTTTTCTTTGCCAAACTTCTTTAAGCTTGCGAAACCCCACTAAGCTAGAGATAGCGATAGCACCTGCTCCTAAGAGTAATTTTCGACGATTTATATTAATACTGGGACCATTCATCTTCAAAGTAACGAACTAAAATTTGATTATTAAGCTTATTCACCTCAGTTTTTACCCGACTCATATCGGGGGGGAAAATAAACATATTACTTAACACATCTGTATTTATAAACTTCAAGCCTTTTATTAACTTATTTGAGATACCAAAATTCTCTTTTGCTCCAAGAAAGTATCCCCACTCTCCAAACGAAGGGATATAAGCATGGTAAGGCTTTATCTTTAAACCAACAGCTTCCATGGTTTGGCCTATACACCAATAGGACTTTCTGGCAAAATAGGGAGATGTACTTTGAACCGCAAGTCTTCCATGCTCTTTTAATGCCCTTGCAACTAGCTTATAAAATGTCTCTGAATAAAGCTTACCAAGTGAGAAATTTGAGGGATCAGGAAAATCAATAATAATTAAATCGTATTGTTCTTTATTCTTAGTCTTTAACCATACAAAAGCGTCATCATTTATAACTTCAACTTTATCTGAGCTTAAAGAATTTTCGTTCATTTGCGTTAGTCTTGGGTTTGTTGAAAAGATCTTTGTCATTAGAGGATCAAGATCGACTAGTCTTACCCTCTCAACACTTTTATGTTTTAAGATTTCCCTAACTGCAAATCCATCTCCCCCTCCGAGCACAAGTACACTTCGAGGATTATTATGAGAAAGCATAGCGGGATGAATCAATGCTTCATGATAACGATATTCATCCATTGAGCTGAATTGTAAATTACCATTAATGAATAACTTTAAATCATTACCATAAGTCAGAACTAGCTTTTGATAAGGAGATTTTTTTTGAAAAATAATGGGGTCTGCGTATTTATTAGATTCAGCAAATTGCAATAATTTATCAGAATAGATAAATCCACCCACCAATAAAAAAATGGACAAAACTCCAAAACTCTTTTTTAAGTGATAATCAGGCATTTCTTTTCGAAAAAGATAAAGTGTCCATAAGCCGACTGCAATATTAAACATACCAAATAAAAAAGCTGTTCGCATTAAGCCCAATTGTGGAGCGAGAAAGAGTGGAAAAGCGACTGAGGCAAATAGTGCACCAATATAATCCACAGTAAATATTTTAGAAACAAGATCTTTAAACTCATAGCGATCTTTTAAAATTCTCATGAGTAATGGAATCTCTAAACCCACAAAGGTTCCAATAATAAAAACAAAAAGGAATAATAGTAATTTAAAATAACTAACATACTCAAAAGCAATAAAGAGTACAGTGGCACTAACTCCGCCTACAATACCAACTAAGAATTCAATGGTAATGAATGTTGAAAGTAATTTTTTATTTATATACTTAGATAAAAAAGATCCTACCCCCATTGAGAAAAGGTAGACACCGATAATTAATGAGAATTGGGTAACCGAATCACCTAAAAGATAACTCGCAAGTGCACCAGCAATTAATTCATATACCAGTCCACAGGTTGCAATAATGGCAACAGATATAAGTAAAGCAAATGACATTTAGCCTCTAATTGCTGCCGAAATAATAATAGCAAGACCAATTGCAACTGCACCAATAATTATTGCAAGTGCATTATTGTGTTCTTCTAAAATCTCAGTCCACATATCATTTGGAGTTAAGATATCAAGAACCTTAAATGCAAGTGCAAATACAACACATCCAATGAGTGAGTAAATAATAACTGAAAGAATATTTGTAATATTAATTAAACCATCCATATGGCCTCCTTATTTATGATAATACCTATATGTTTTACTTCTTTGAGCTTTAGCCCTTTTATACGAAGGTGACCAAAAGGGCTTTCCCATAATTGTTATTAATGAAAAATAAATTGCAATTCCCAAATATAATACTCTCATTAGTCCTCCGTCTCATAAGGGTTTTCAGAAGAATTAGACCAGCGTTGGACTTCAAAAGACCTAGATCTAATACCAACAAAGAATATTGGAATAATGGAAAGTCCTAATAACCAATAAAGATTATTAAAGATAATCACATCAGACTTTAGCTTTACTCTTGCATATTGATTAACGATGGTTCTCCCTCCGGTAGAAGGTTCAATCATTAAGTAGTAGATTCCTTTTGGTATATTAAATTCGTACTTTGTTGTCGTCCTCGAGCCCTCACTCCAATCTGAGCCAAAGTAATATGAAACTTCAATTGGCAATGGTATGGCCTCACCAGTACTCTTATTAACCATCATAATATCAAGAAACAACCAACTATTTGATACATTTGAATTAAGCTCGATGGATAAGTTCTTATTATCACCTCTAATTTCGAACTCATTACTTTTTATCTCTTCGTATTTTCCACTCATGGTGCTTCTATTATATTTTTTTGCAGGGAAGTACTTATAGTCCAGCAGTGTTTCATTCCCTCTAAAGAAAAAGAATAATACATGCAATAGGAAACAAAAAGATACAGTGTAAAAAGCAAGTTTAAAAACTTCTTTTAATTGCTTTTTAAGTGCAGATGGTTGATTAGCCGCGACGCCACTTTGTATTGGGAGATCAGCTTCATCCATATTAAAAATGGCAGCGACTCTTTCTTTTTCTAAATAAATAGATTGTGACCAATTGATTTCACCACTACCCTCTTCCTTGGAAATCATATATGGAGGAGCGATGAAGTCATACATGCGTACTCTTTCCCCAACTTTCACTCTCCAGTAAAACTCTCCAATAACATAATCAACGATGGCCTCGCCACGATTAAATAATTTAAAATTCTTATTCTTATATTTTTCTGAGCCTGATACTCCTAGCGAGTAATCAAGTTTGTGAATTTTTTTAACATAACTCCAATGTCCATCTATTTCTGTGAGCCAACGGAAACCTAAGTATGGATTAAATAATAAATACTCTCGCCAGTAAAAGGTTCCATCTCTTCTTTGCATAAAGCCAATAACTTCGTAGACTTTTCCTGAAAATGTACCTTTTGAGCCAATGGGAATAATGGGCTCTATTGTCATTTTAGACTTGGCATTGGCAATTATTTTATAATTAGGGTCATTAACATCAATAATAGACTTACATGACTTACAACTTACGCTAATAGTTGTTCCCACTGCTTTAATTTCTAATGTAGCTCCACAGCTAGGACAATTAAAAGTTTTAAGAATTGGCTTTATGATCTCTGAACTCAAGGTCGCCCCCAACCTTCAAAAACTCTCAAACCTTGTATTCTCATTTTGGCGAGTGTTGTATACTCACCAACATATACATGAGAGCTACCAAAGTTATCTAGCTCTATACTCGCAAAGCCACCTTTTCCGTCAGTAAAATCAAAAATATAAGCAACATCTCCAATAACAGTTTTAAAAGGCAGCTCACCATCACTTCCAAGACAGGTTACTTTCTTTTGATCAATTAATTTATAAATAGCTTGGTCTATTTTAACTTGAACATTGCCCATTTCTTTTAAGTTTTTTAAGCTTGGAAGGTTTGGTTCAGCCTTGGGCTTTTGCAAGAGCATAAATTCACCTTGTGCTTCTGCAATCCAGCCAAAAGTATTATCTTGAAATGCTATATACCATTCATTCCAACGACCATCTTCCCAAGACAAAGTTTGTTTTCCCAGAACCCAGAAAGGTTTATTATGCCAACGACCAGTACAACCAATTTGCAAAGGGCTCATGTCCTCAATTAACTCTGACTTCTTTCCAATTAACTCTAGGTTTAAATCGTGCCTTACGATATTTGAGCGACAAAAAGAGCAAACTGCCAAAACAGACATTTTGCTTCTAAAAATAAGTTCTCCACCACAGCTTGGACAGGCACCTTTTAACATTCTACGTAAGCTTTTTTAAGAGTTCGGCTTTTTTTGCATTAAATTCTTCTTCAGAAAGAATTCCTTTTTCTTTCATGCCGTGAAGTTTTTCAATTGTTGCAAGTACATCATCTTCTGATGGATTTGAGTTATTATTTCCACCTGGCATATTATTCATCATAGTTTGCCCCATACTAATACCGGCACCTAATCCGACTCCCATTCCAGCAGCTCCCCCTTCATTAGCTGCAGCTGTTTTAATACTATCTGCAGACTCAAATTGAGCATATTGATTGAGGTTTCCTACCATATTCATTTGTGACTTCTTATCAAGATATTCTTGTAACTCTTCTGGTAGAGAAAGGTTTTGAACATTAAAGTCTTGTAGCTTTAAACCATATTGTGAAAAGTCCTTACTAAGAACTTCTTTTAGTGAGTCTGAAAATTTTTGTTGATTTGCGGCCATATCCAAGAATGCCACATCAGCTTGTCCAAGATATGAACTAATACCAGTTAATATATCTGAAACAAGTTGATTATTAATTTCATCAATTGTGTACTCTCCACGAGTTCCAGAAACTTTTTCAAAGAATAATTTAGGGTCTTCTAATTTAAAAGTATAAGTTCCATGTGCTCTTAATCTAATATGACCAAAGTCTTTATCTCTAATAGTTATTGGATTAGGAGTTCCCCATCTTTGATCAACCATATCTCTTGTTACAAAGAAATAGACATCTGATTTAAATGGAGATTCAAAGGCCTTATCCCAATTATTTAAATTCGTCAGAATGGGAAGGTTATTAGTGGTTAGATGGTGTAGACCAGGGCCAAATAGATCTGCAACTTTACCTTCATCAACAAATAAGGCCATCTGTCCTTCTCGAACAGTAAGTTGTCCACCATTTTGAATTTCTTTATCAATCACTGGAAAGCGATATTGGATTAAACCTGATTGATCTTCACTCCATTCAATAACATCTATAAATTGTTTTTTAAAAGCGTCAAATAGACCCAAAACTACCCTCCTAGATAAATAAAGCATTATTTTATACTAGCAATGTTTTTAAAGTAAATTAAGTTAACTAAAATTCTTAAATTGATTGATTTGCACAGCGTTATTTAATCGTGAGCATGGTTTTTATTTGACTGGTTATCTATGCTTTTCAATTGATAATTATTCATTTCATGGAATGATCTTAAAAAACTATCATCTATTTTTGACTCAAATTTTAAGTGTGCCAATTTATTGATTAATAGATGAACTGACTCAATGGTACTTAAACAAAAGTCCTTCGGTTGTTTCTTAATCTTATATTGAGATTTCGTTTGCACATCAAAACTTATTCTTGGAACAAGTTTTAAATTCTCACTTAGCTTCAACATTTTCTTAGCACATGGCCAAGTTGCATCGATAATAAAAATAGTTTGCTCTGAATGCCTTAGCTCAAGTTTTTCATAGTCTAGATTTTTTGAGTTATCTCCAGGATAAAGGATAAAGGCATCAGTTTTACTAATTAATTCATTCACTCTTTTATTATGTGTGAAATCAATACCTGTAATAATTTCTGAATTCACTAACTGTCTATGGGTAAACATCCCAGTATTATTTTTTACTTTTTTAAACTCCATTGGATGCATTAAGATCACATATCGAAATTTAGTCTCATATCGACCAAAGTACATACACATGCAACTACTTTGAGGTCTAAAACAATGAAAACAAAATTCTCGCATAATTACTCTAGTAAATTGATAAGCCCGTTTTATCTGTGAATAGCTCTAATGCTTTAACTGCAGCAATCGAATTTCCATTAACATCTAAGCCAGGTGCCCATGCTGCTATTGTTAGTTTTTCAGGAATGACTCCTACAACTGCTCCCCCCACACCACTTTTGGCAGGAATCCCCACCCGATAGGCGAAGTCACCAACACTATTATATAAACCACAAGTCATCATAACAGCATTAATATGTTTTGCTTGAGAAGAAGTAAGTAATTTCTCTCCACTCCATGGATTATTACCTTGTTGGCTAAATAATCTAAAAGAGCGAGCAAGATCAACACAAGTCATCTCAATAGCACAGTGGGAAGTATAAAAATCTACCAGTTGAGGAATATCTGCTTTTATATTTCCAAAAGATTTCATAAAGTATGCAAGAGCATAGTTTATATTTGCGTACTTAAGTTCTGAGTTTCTAACAGATGTATTAAATGAAATATTTGGATTTCCACTTAACTCTCTTACAAATTTTAAAACTTCATTTAAAGGATAGCGATATTTCTTATAAAGCATATCTGCAATCACTAATGAACCAGGATTTATAAATGGATTGCGAGGAATGCCTTTTTCATTTTCTAATAAAATAAGCGAGTTAAATTTACTACCAGATGGTTCTCGACCTACTCTTTTCCAAATTTTTTCCCCAAAATTCTTATAGGCAAGGGCAAAGGTAAATACTTTGGAAACACTTTGGATAGAAAGGTATTTTTCAGCTCTTCCAATTATGTACTCATCTCCATCATTAGTACAAATTGCCATTCCAAATTGATCCTTACTTACTCTTCTTAACTCAGGGATATAACCAGCAACCTTCCCCTTACTTAGCAAAGGCGTTATTTCACTATAAATTTCTTCTAATATTTTAGTATAATCCATGTTACGATTTTTACATCAAAGGAAATGAATGAGAAGGTTAATTTTATTCTTCTTCCTCTTTTCAAGCTTTTGTTTTGCAAAAGAATGGAAGAGTGATGATATATTAGGTATTTGGTGGACTCCCAAAAAAGACGCACGCATCCAAATATACAAAGAAAAAGAAAAATACTTTGGAAAAATAATCTGGCTCATTCCTGAGGAAAGAAAAAGTTTAGATGAAAAAAATCCAGACCCATCTAAGCGCAAAACACCGATTCAAGATCTTATCAACCTCAAAAATTTCAAATTCAATGGTGAGTATTGGGATGATGGAAAAGTTTACGACCCAGATAATGGAGAAACATATTCTTGTACTTTAAAATTAAAGAATAAGAACACTCTGAAGGTTAGAGGCTTTATTGGTATATCACTTTTTGGAAGAACAGAAGTATTTAAACGTTATGTCCCTTAGTCTCTAAAGCGGACAAAGTTTTCAAAGTCTTTGATATCTCCACCAACGCAGGCCTTAAGTTTATTATCAATCCTATTTATTTGGAAAGCATACTTTAAAATAGTTGTAATCGCTATGGGTGACATAAGAATAGGATTGGCAAGTGAAGCAAGGCTTAAACCTCCAAGTAGCTTTACATCTTTCTTATCTAAAGTAATAAGACTAGTATAGTAAGACTGACTGAGTCCAAATGAAATAGGACTCACGGACAAGCTTAGAGATGCACTTCCAGCAATTGAATCGCAACCAGTTAGTGACTTTGCAAATACATTTAATATTTTATCAACCTGTATTAGATTATTATCTGAAATAATGTTTCTAAATTCTTCTGAATAATAAAAGCTCTTAATAATGCCACCAAGAGAAGTTTTACGTTTTAATAAATTCTTAGTGATTGCGAGATTCACTTTTTCTGTCTTATCTTGACTACCCTCTTTAAAAAGAAATGAGCTTAAAGCATTTAGTGTTTCAATTAAAAAGGGATAACTCCCATGCATACTAGTTTGTAAAATAATGATCTCATTTTTTAATTGATTGAAATTTAATTCCTTATCTGCTTTTAAACTGCGTACCGCCGAATTAAATTCCTTACTATTCACTCCAAAGCTATAGGCCAATTCGACTCCAGCAGGCACTAAGAAAGCCTCAGTACTTAATCCAAAATTTGCTGATAAAAATGCACCTTCATAATGTTTATTAGAACCACAGCCAAGGGTTGTAACCCCTACTACTCCCGCGCTAATACCAACATCTGTCGTCAATCCATTATGAGGAGAACAAAAGACAGCAACTTCATTACGATGATTAATTAATTCTGCAGACCACCCCTTTCTTAAACCCGCAAACATTGCACCAGAAAGTCCAACACCGCGTCCATGAAAGGTTTCACTTAAATATTTTTTTGCTTTAGCTAGAGATTTTGGTTCTTGATTTGCTCTCTTAATTGTCTGAATAAAGTTGTAAAAATTCTCAATAACTTCGCTATTTAAAAAGAACCAACCATTATTCTCGATCATGGCCTGTGCCTGAATCTGTGCCATACTACTAGCAGGATTCCTCTGGCCTTTAACACCTAAACATTGGCTTTTAGCTTTATTAAAGCAATCAATCCCTGAGCAACTCTTATAAATTGAATCTGCACACTTTGCTAATTCTTGCTCTTTCTTAGAATATGATCTTGATAAGTCTTGATTAACATTGATTCTTCTATCTGATATGGACTTTTGTTGTTCACAGGAAAATAAGAATATTAAGCATAAAAGAGATAGCAATTTCATGTTTAAACCTATCGGTATTTAGGCCTAAAAAATGAATCGTTACGCCTAATTAAAAGGAAATAGCCGCTTCCTCCGAGCTAACAGCTCAGGTACTATAAATTGTATTGGTAAAAATTTAAAAAATTATTGGTTTTTTTAATCAATACAGACTTTGACTTAAGTTCTTCACCATCAAGTTTGAGAGGAATCTCTTTTTCACTCGTAATTTTAAGCTCTTCGCATTCATTTATAATAATTTCGTCAAAACCACTTTTAATTTCATGCATGGTTACCTTAGGATCCACAAAGTTTTTTAAGGCCTTAATATAGGTAACTAAATCAGATGAGTCCATTGAAACAAAGAGAAACTTGTCATTAAAAAATGGTATTGAAACAGGAGCTGTTTTAACTCCCCCACCAGCATAAATTCCTTGAGAAATAGTAAAACCATAGCTTTCAATTTTATATTCTTTTTCACCATCGCATTGAACTTTAAAATCAAAAGTTTCTGGATTAAATAACTTTTCAAGAGCATTAATATAGTAACTAAACTCACCTGCAACTTTTTTAAAGGGACTATCTTCACTATCAGTAATTTGAGCAGCTAAACCAGCACTAACAACATTTAAAATATACTTCTCATTACACTTTAATACAGGGACTTTTACACAATTAGCTCTAGAAATAACTTCATAAAATAAGTCTTTATTAAAGAGCATTGGTTTTAACTTTGAATCATCTATATTCAATGACTTTGCAAAATCGTTTGCAGTACCAGCAGGTATGTAGATTACATTGTGTTCAAATTCAAAATTTAAATTATTAATACAATAATTAAGAGTTCCGTCGCCACCAATAATAAGAATATAGGATTTCTCTTGGGGTAATTCGTTATTAATATCAATAATAGAGTAATCTTTTTTTAGGTCATCTAAAAACTTCTTATAATTTTCTTGATTATCTTTATTTGCACATAAATATATTTTCTTATTGTTCTCTGAGTCCAATTTCCATCTCTTTTTTTGTATCAATCACTTCTAATGTCGTATGCTTGAAGTTCTCAAGTGTTGTTTTTACTTTATTTAATAAACCATTATCAATATTTACAGAGAGTAAAAATGGATGTTTATTACTCTTGTCTGAAAAACTTAGAACAAAGAATTGTGAATTTCTTTTATAAAGATAGCCAATGATATAAAAAAGCGTACCTGATAAACTCATCGTCAAAATTAAATCAGAGAAATCGAGTAAGAAAATTGAGTCTTTAATATCAAAGTCATTGTAAAATAGGTTTAAAATATAACCTACAAAACCTAAACCTATTCCAAACAGAAAAAATAAACCCGCAAAGTAATACCCTTTATTATACTTTTTAAATCCAAGTCCATTTTGGAAGGAATTAATTTCAGTTAAAAAATCAATATCTTTTTCACTGACACCAATATTACTTAATGTTTCTTTGGCATCTACCAGTTCTTTTTCTGATTTGAAACATGCTTTAACTAAGTACCTTTTCATGATCTCCCTTAATTATAAATTATTATTTTCTTCTACTGCTTGCACAAAGTGCAAGGCGAGAAAAACGATAAAGCTCACTAAAAATAAATAAAATAATATTTGTGCAATACTCGCGAATGCTGTCGCGATTCCACCAAAACCAAAAATTCCAGCGATCATTGCTATAAGAAAAAATATAAGTGCCCAACGAAGCATTATAGTCTCCTTTCTTAAGTTACATATTTATTGTAGTTATTTTGAAGCTTAGATACTTCCTAGACCTGTGAAATAAATGTGTAAGAATCTAAAAATTTTGCTGGTAATAGGGTTAAGTCACTGAGTTTGTGATCTTTTTTTGGGCGTAACGTGCACTTTTTGAAAGGGAAAATATATTGATAAGTATTCGATTTAATATACCTAGATAGGTTGGAAGTTCACGTTCGATATCTACAAATAATATGACTCTAATACTATCTGTTCGATTCCAGGCTTCATGATCAAAACTATCATCAAAGAACAAGCTTTTACCTTCTTCCCAACGATAAACAGTTTTATCCACTCTTATTCCGACATCACCTTTAGGAATAATAACTCCTAGATGATAACGCATAATTCCAGCATAGGGTCCTCGATGAGGTGGAATTTCAACACCTGGTTTTAATATTGAAAAGAAAGCGTTGATGACACCTGGAATTTCTTTGATTGCACTTAATGTATTAGGGCAAGCAGCACAATTAGGTGTAATCTCTTTTTTTAGTGCGTATAAAAAATAACTTTTCCACATTGCATCCTGCTTCAAAGCTCTCTGCCCTGGCAATACATCATTAAAGTTCTGAATTTTTTCCACATCTTTTAAAAGAGTTTCAACTTCTTTTCTTATCTCTGGGTATAAAGACTCCACTCTTTTGGCCCAAGCAAATTCCCTTGCATCTAATACGGGCATTGGCTCATAAGCATGAATTTTTCTTTCAAGCTGAGAGCGCAATATCTTTGCAAGAGGATAACCCATTAAGCTTTTCTCCAATAGACTGCTTGTTTATTAATTTTAATAATTGGCTCTGTAATTTCAAATTCTTCTCGATACTCATTAATTGCTTTTTTACAACCAAGAGGAAGGTTATAGTCATCGACAATACAGTAACCACCTGAGCTTAAGCGAGGATAAAGATTACTAATTGCATCCATCGTGCTTTCGTAATAATCCCCATCTAAACGAATCAAAGCTAACGGTGTCTTTGGCATGGTGGGAAGAGTGTCTTTAAACCAGCCTTCTAGGAAAACAACTTGTTCATCATTTAACCCAAAATAATTTAAAGCTTCTTCTACTAAAGTCCTTGAAGTACTGAGACCATTCAGTGGTTCTAATAATAAGTTTGCTGCCTTATCTTTCACATCAGCAACATCTTGAGGTAAACCTGCAAAAGAATCTGCTATATAAACTTTTCTTTGAGTATCTTTAATATCATGTAGGTATGCACGCATAATAATAGGAAGACCTCCACGCCACACACCTGTTTCGATTAAATCACCTTTGATATCTTCTCTGTTGATCGTATCAAGAGCATCCCTTAATTGTGCAATACTTTCATCTCCACACATTGTAAGAGCAGGAGGAGATAACCTATTCCAAGACTTAGCAAGAAAGCTTGATCCAAAACTCATGGCAGCATCCAATAGCATATTGCCACTTCTCTTGCCTTGGAACTTAGACTTTAGTTTTTGAACATGTTCTTTGGCCATATCACTACGATCAACTTTAAAGTTTTGTAATTCAGGCACAGGTGAAAAACCTCTTACAGTATTTACCACGAGATCCATATAATTGAGAGGGGCATTCATTTCTTATATCCTTTGTTATTTTAAAATACTTAGCAATTCAATATAGGGAGTTTCTTTTCCTTCGACTTTTGCCACTTGAAAAATCTCCTCAAATATTCTAACAGCTAGATCGAGAGACTGGACCATGCCTCGCTCTACTGCTTCCCAGTCTGCTGGTGACTCACAAACTATTTGAATAATTTTTTCCACATCATCAGCGTGCTTGTCATCGATTTCAGAGTGACTAACAAAGAAAGTCATTTGACTATCACTAAGACCTAAAGCGTCTTTTGTACTGGTAGCGAGTGTTTGGATAAATGGATAGCATTTCTCAGCCCAATAACTGAACCCAAGTCTCGTTGCGGGATGTGCCTTCGTCGCTGCATGATAAAGAAAGGCAGTTAAGTTTTCTGTGGAGGCCATAGGTGCAGGTAGATCATCAACAGTTTTAACATTGACACCTAATTTTTTTAAATCATTAAGTGCCATAAATTCATGTCCGACTTCTTCTAAAGCATGTTCGTAACAGAACTTCATATAAGGAATACTTATTTCAGTTAAACGAGTCCCAACCAATGCTTGATGAGCTGAGGTGTGGCGAGTTAAGTGAGCCACTTGAGATAACCAAAGCCCATAAAGTTTCTTATCACCGCTTGAGATAATTTTTTGAATTTCTTCGGCAATAGGTTTATTAAAAATCTCTTGCCAACATTCTCCCATTTTCTCTTCCAAGCTCTCGATTGATGAAACCTTCATAGTGAACTCCTCTATTTTTTAGTTCATAAACTCTATTTCTGAAAAACTGCATTATTTCCAAAGATGAATAATTACCAAGCATATATTGTGGGGTACTACGTCCGATAAAGACTTTTACTTTCTGACCAATAACTCTATTAAGACACCTCATCAAAAACAACATACTAAGCTTTGGAAATAGTCTTCGAATAATATAAAATAACATTCCATTATCGACATCAACATACACAGGTACACCTGCGTGGGCGTAGTCTTTGAAGAGATCAAAAATTCCCTTACGCCACTCGCTATCCTTTATTTCACCATTCACTTTACCTGCAACTCTACCTGCGGGAAAAACTAAGAGGTTTCCTCCTAAGGCAAGATGTTCTCTTATCTCCTCTCTTGTCTGAGCATTATCTTTCGAACTACTCGGAGGATTAGTTGCAATTGCAACTGCTGCAATCGGCTTAAGTGACATTAATTGATTATTAACAACCACTTTTAAATTAGGTGCAAATTCTTGAAGTGCACTAAAATTAGCGAGAAAATCAATTGCACCACCGTGATGATTACCAAAGAATATAGTCGACTGAACAGGATATTTAAGTTCACTGTATATATTAAAACTAATATTAAACTCATCACAGATCTCTGCAACAAATTCATGCCCCACTTTATCTGGTGAGTTTTGCATGACCTTTTGAACTCGATCAAAACCAATAAGCTTAGCGACAAACTTATGCATATCGCCCCCACAAGTTCTTTATATCGAACTCTTGGTAATTAATTCCCATAACTAAGCGAACTGAAGAGTCCTCTTCACAACCACTCATATCTCCTAGCGGGTATGCACCAAATAACATATAAGTTTTAATTAGCTTATGTCCTTCACTCGAATTAGTAAGTGATTCATCCCAATCACAATTAATGAGTGGAACTTTTGCTTTTAAGTGATTCTTCTTATCCATGAGCATCATATTTAATTTTTTAGCAAACCTAAGATTAAAGGATAAAAGTCCATAGAGAAACTCATCCCCTTCCAACTCTCTTATTACAGATTCAAAAATATTTAATTGAGCAGTTTTACTATCTTTATGCCTTACCCATAAACGTTTCATTTTTAAGGCCTTCATGTCATTTTGAATAAACCAATGCTTACTTATATCTTTATCAGCATAGAGTGAATCAAAACGCTCTAAAGTAATGCCACCAATAATTTTACCATCTTCTAATAAAGCTAAATTGATTTCATTTTGAGAAAACTCTAACTTTAACTTTGGAAAAGCAAATCTAAGTGTATTTTGATATAGCTCTAAAGTATCAGAGTTCTGGTCAATTTTAAGTGAAATCATCTTATCCCCTTTTTATCAAAGGTCATAAAAACTTGATCAATAAAAGGAAAAACCACTGCAAAGTTATATTGATTCATTGTTTCTTTAATATGATGTTTACGATGATGTTCTTTAATACCATTTAGAAAAGTATTCTTCCCACGGTAATAATGAGTAAGTGCATGTAGACATTCATATAAGAACAAATAAATTATTCCCCCCAAATAAATATAAGCTGCACCTTTTACCCCCAAGACTCCACTTAAGAGCATTGAAAGACAAAAGTTCAATGCAAGTACAGAAAAGATATCAATAGGTCGAAGCAGAGTTCTATTTAAGTCATGAGCACTTTGCATATTCATATTCTTTTCATCAAAAAAAGTATGATGATAAATAGTATGCTCTTTTTTAAAATGTAAAAAACTAAAAACATTTCCATGTAAAATAAAACGGTGAATAGCGTACTCAATAAGTCCCCAAATAAAGATCGCCGCCAAAAGATAAAGTGGAGTAAGGATTGAATACCAGTCGATTTTCTTCACACCAATAGCAAAGAAAAAAAGAAAGAGAACTAGGTTCATTAAAAAGTGCAACTCCCACTTATACCATTTTGGGAGAAGAGAATTATTATGTTCTCTAAATTTTTGAACCTGCTTATCCATGCTAATATATATACATCAAAAACAGGCTGCGCAGCAGCATTTATGTACAAATTATAGAGTTTTTACTTCTTTTAAACGAGCTAAGGTATTAGAATTACAAACGATATCTGAGTAATTTCCCATATGCTTTCCATGTTTTGCCCTAATAAAGCTATTCACTTCCATAAGGGAGTCATTATCAGCAGCAAGTGAGAACTGCTTAAATAAAGCAAGGAGTTCATTTTGTGGGTTTTTTACTAGCTTCTCAAAAGTTGTCTCATAGAGATTTTCCTTTGGAATAAGCTCTCTCTGTTGAAAATAATCATCTGTCATTTTAAGATAGAGATCAATAATTAATTCATCCCTTTCATCACTTGAAGTTTTCTCAAACTGAGCACCGTCAACAACATCGAGTAAGTATCTATTTGAAGCTAAAGTTTCTAATGGGTCTCTTTGGATGTAAACAAACTTAGCATTAGGAAATAATTCTAGAAGAGTTTCAACTCTTGCCGTATTTGGAGGACTCTTTAAAACCATATACCTTTTCTTAGAAAGAAATGTAATTCTTTTAAAATAGGATAAGTAATAATCCTTAAACTCTTCTCGGTCACTTTTAATTGCTCTTTCATATACTTCTTTGGCCTTTGATGGAAAGGCATGTGACCAATTAAGTGAAAAGCGACTAGGATGAAAGGCAAAAGCGATGTCTTCCTCTCCAGGAAGGTCCCAATTGAAAGGGACACGATGAATTGGGTTTTTAATTTTAAATATAGTTAATATCATTTGTGTTAAGGGCTTAAACCAAAACTCCATTGATAAAAAAGAATCGGGGAAATATGTTTTAAAAATATTGAGATAACTAACACTAGGATGCAAGGAGATTAACTTTTGTAAGTGAGTCGTTCCACTACGATAATAACCTAATACAAATATTGGCTCGACATCACTTTGAGACCCTAATTTAATCAAAATTAAATCAATAAGGGAGAACGGAAGTCTTATAAGCATTAGTAGAAAGTTGAGAAAAATAATATGTGTATTTCTTCCCTCATTAGGCCAATAAGTCCTTAGAATTTTGATATATCTAAAAATAGTCATATTGATGTCAAAGTACCCTTATATTCAATAATTTAAAATAGAGTTACAATAAATATGAGTTAAATAAAAGGTACTATGAAAAGAAGAGATATCCTTAAGTTTCTTGGTTTTATCGGTGTGACTGGTTTTGGAACTGGTCTCTATCATTTATTAACTTTTAAAAAGACTAAAAAAGGAAAAACGATGACAAAGAAAAATATCTATACAATTGTTCGTCCAGCAGAAAAACACTGGGTTGGTGATGGTTTTTATGTCAGTACTTTATTTTCACCACATCAAGTAGATTATCAATACACAACACCTTTTATTCTAATGGACCACGCAGCTCCAAGAGAGTTTGCTCCAACACAAAGCAAACTTGGAGTAGGTACTCACCCCCACCGTGGTTTTGAAACTGTAACCTTTGCTATCAATGGTGAAATTGATCACCGAGACTCTGGCGGTGGTGGTGGAACGATTACCACAGGAGGAGTGCAATGGATGACTGCAGCCAAGGGTGTCGTACACGAAGAATTTCATTCACGTAATTTTGCTAAAACTGGCGGAGTTTTTGAAATGGTACAATTGTGGGTTAACCTACCGGCCAAAGATAAAATGAATTCTCCTCGCTATCAATCTATGAATAAAGAAGACTTTGCAGACATTGAGCTCACCACAGGTGTGAATGCGAAAGTTATTGCAGGAAAGTTACAAGAGAAAGAAGGCCCAGCATTGACTCATACTCCAATTAATATTTATGAAATCGATGCAGAAAAGCCTGAAAAAATTAATTTAAATTTTGAAAATGGTTCAAACCTATTAATACTACAATTAAGAGGAAGCTCCCTTATGAATGAAAAGGCCGTCAATGAAGGTGAAATGGCAATTTTTAATCGAGATGGAGATGAACTTGAAATTGAATTTACAAGTAATGCCAAACTACTAGTTTTAAATGGTGAACCAATTGATGAACCAATCGTTCCCTATGGTCCCTTTGTTATGAATACAAAACAAGAAATCATGCAGGCCATCGATGATTTTAATGCCGGTAAAATGGGACAATTAGTAGAAGAAGCAAAATCTTAAATCGAAGCCAAAAAAAAAGCCCTCATAAAGAGGGCTTATATTAGCAATAAGTTCTAGCTAATTTATTAGAACATATTGATATTAGCACTTAGTCCAATATTCGTATTGCTTGCTTGCGCATTTTCAACTACGAACTGTAGGTTTGGATAAAGAAAGATATCTCTATTAACTGAAATCCCTAACCCAACTGATTGAGTAATTGGTCTCTGAGAGAACTCTTGATCAGCTTTAGAGTTTTGGTACCAGTTAGATCTTACGATTGTACGTAAGTTAAATGTATCATTAATTACATACTCAGCTTGTGGTAAGAATCCCCAAACAACATCATTTTGAGCAGCTTGTAGATCTTCATCATCTTTATTAAAGAAGTACTTTGAGTAAACACCAAGTACACCAATAGAGAATGCAGAACCACCAAAGTTATACATAGTGTTTACAGATAAATCTACTGAGTTTTGGTAACCATAATCTACTAGGTTATCAGCAGTATATTGTGTAATACCAGCAGACATAATAGTTTGAACACCAAAGAACTTATTCATATGAGTATAAGATAAGTATGGATTAGAAACATCTAATTCACCTTGGTTCTTATCAAATTCTTCTTCAGCTCTTGGATCTTTTGTATCAATGCTATTATTAAATGGAGCAAGCATTTGCATACCAGCACCAAGATTGATTCTGTTTAATGTATTAAGTCTGTAACTTGCGTTAACTGTACCACTCATACCTGCAATACTAGTAGTATCACCAGCATTTGAGATATTTGGTCTATCAGCTGCAAATGGTTTTTCAAGAGAGCCACCATTATAAGTAATACTAGTGTTCATTGAAAGGCTAGATAAAGAACCATTACTTGCTCTAAATCTTCTGTTTGTAATAAGCTCATCCGCTTTATCAGTTTTCTTCTCTGCTTTGATTTCTACATCTTTAGATGTCTTGTTGATTTCCGCTGTGTCTTCTGCGTATGCAGCAAAAGAAAGAATAGCGATTGGTAAAATAATTTTCTTTAACATACAATCCTCCGTTTGAGCTAAGTTATAAAGAGTGATCCAATTAATCAAGCTTATACGGTGGAAGTAAGTTATTTTTAAGAATGACGCACTTGTCTTAAGCTTTTCTAAGCAAAAAAAGCTTTTTCGGTGTCGCTTTGCCACTAATAAAGTGAGTTAGTGAGGATGTTTCTCTATAAATTCTTCATAGCCACCAGGGAATAAATAAGTACTTCCCTTATCAACCAGTAAGACTTTTGTTGCTAATTCCTTTAAAAAGAAACGGTCGTGTGAAACGAAAACAATAGTTCCTTCATAGCGCTTTAAGGCATCTAAGAGAACCTCACGTGAATGAATATCTAAGTGGTTGGTAGGCTCATCTAAAATCAAACAATTATGGGGGGTACTTAAAAGACCTGCTAAAATCACACGAGACTTCTCTCCTCCTGATAGTACCTTAACAGTCTTAAAGACTTCATCCCCTTTAAATAAAAACGCCGCAAGTAAATTACGAATAAAGCCGTCACTTGCATTTGGCATTAATTGTTTTACTTGATCAAAAACAGAAAGGTTCATATTTAAATTCTCAAAAGAGAATTGACCAAAGTATCCAGCATTAATACTTGGCCCAATTTTAACTTCTCCACTATCGGCCTTTAGCTTGCCGGCCATACACTTTAAAAGAGTTGATTTCCCAGCACCATTAACACCAACGACTGCAAGCTTTTCTTGTCTTTCTATTGTTGCATTTAATCCATTGAATACTTCTAGCTTTGTACCATCTGTTAAAGTATATGCTTTTGAAACATCATTAAGAATAAAGACATCATTACCTCCACGAGGTATCTCAGGTAAAAGAATCGACATCTTCTCAAGATCAGCTTCCACTTCAACACGATCAATCTTTTCTATTTTCTTTACCCTTGATTGAACTTGAGCCGCATGACTTGCACGTGCTTTAAACTTTGCAATAAATTCTTCTTCTTTTTTAAGCATTGATTGCTGTCTTGCAAACTCAGCTTCATTTTGTTTTTTTCTTATTTCTTTTTCTTTTTCATAGAAATCGTAATTTCCACCATAAGTAAAAACACCATTTGGACTTACTTCAACAATCTTTTTCACGACATTATTCATAAATACACGATCGTGTGAAGTCATAAAAAGTGCACCCTTAAAGTTTTTTAACCACTCTTCTAACCAAAGGATTGTTTCCATATCTAAATAGTTGGTAGGCTCATCCATTAAAATAACATCGGGATCAGTAATAAGTACTTTTGCAAGGGCAATTCTCATTTTCCATCCACCAGAGAAATCTTCAACAGGTTTATGATGATCATTAACTCCAATACCTAAACCACTTAAAATTTCAGCAGCGACAGACTCAATATCGTACCCACCAAGTTCTTCAAACTTAGTTTGAACCTCTCCCATCTCTTCCAAGACTTTATTCATTTCATCAGGATCGAGATCTGGATCACAAAGTTTTTCTTCAAAGGCCCTTAATTGAGTTTGCATCTCACTTAAATTACCACGTCCGGAGATAACTTCTTCTAGTGCAGTATTCCCTCTCATCTCCCCCACGTTCTGAGAGAAGTAGGCAAGAGTCGTTCCACTGGCAAGACTAACCTGCCCAACATCTGGTTTGTACTGTCCAGTAATCATATTAAAAAAAGTTGTCTTACCTGCACCATTTGGTCCAACGAGCCCTACTTTTTCACCTGGATTAATTTGAAAAGTTGCTCCCTCATAAAGAGGAACTCCACCCATAATTTTGGATACATTTGAAACGTTAATCATGATCTTCTCCGATAGAGACAATCTAACAATTTATCATAGGAGTTTAAAGATTTTTTTAAGGTAAAGGAAACTTTTCAAATTTCAAATTAAACAATATGCCCTTCAATCTTTAAGAGTTTTTTCTTGAGATCAATTCCACCAGCAAAGCCTGTGAGCGCTCCACTCTTACCGATGACACGGTGACATGGATACATAATCGCTATAGGATTTTTGCCACAAGCTGCACCAATGGCCCTGCTTGCATTTGGTTTTCCAAGTTTTTGGGCCAACTCACCATATGTAAGAGTTTTTCCATAGGCAATCTTACCAAGCTTTTTCCAAACAGCTTTTTGAAAGTCAGTTCCATAAAACTTAGTAGGGACATCAAAACCTTGTCTATCTCCCGCCAAGAACTCTTTAAGCTGCATAATAACTTGTTTTTGAATAGCACTGCTCATTTCAGTATGCTTTGGAAACTTCTTTTTAAAAGCATTTAGATCCCAACCAAGATAGACCAATTGGTCACCTTCATTGGCAATAATATATTTCTTTTTATCAATAAGAACTTGTGAGAACTGAATCATTCTAGCGTACAGCCTTCATCAGCTTCATTATTTTGACCAAAGAGATTATTCTCATCTACTTTTTTCTCTTCAGCTTGGGCTTTCTCAAATTTATCATCACAGTCTTCTTCATCTGCAGGTAATCCATCGATTGAATCTGTTGATGCAGCTTTAGTTTGTACGACATCTTTTTTAGCTTCATGAGCTGTAGACTTTGGAGATTCCTCACAAGCAATAAAAACTAATGATAAAATAACTAATAATACCTTCATTTTTTCTCCTATAGATTAATGACAAGAAGTTGTTTTACTTGCTTCACCATGGTCATGATTATGTTCATTTGATTTTTTAAAGTACTTACTAAGATTCTCTTTCCAAATACCCTTTAATATAAGAATAACTAAAAGAGCTCCAAGTGCTTGTTCCCACCACATAAAGTGAGCGTGATTATGTTCCATTCCACTTTTCCATTGAATAGCAGAATCAATATATAAGTAATCAGTAAAATAACTAAAAGCAAGGCCAACAACTACAACTGCAATAACATTCAAAGTCACTCCAAGCTTTCCAATATACTTTTGAATAACTAATAAGTTACTAACATTTGTCGCGGGACCAACTAATAATAATAATAATGCAGCACCTGGACTCACACCTTTCATAACTAATGCAGCTGCAATAGGAGTTGTCGCTGAAGCACAGATATAAACAGGAATACCAACCAGTAAAATTAAAAAGCGACTTGCCTCTACTCCCATATCCATAAAAAATGTATCAGGAATAAAGATCATAATAACCGCACTTATAAACAATCCAAATCCAAACCATAGTGCAATATCATCAATTAAATCACCAAATCCAAATTTAACAGAATTCACAATTGCCTGAGTAAAGCTTACTTTTTCAGAAGCTTTATTAGCGTTTGCAGTTTTCTTACAACATGACTTCTTCGTTTCTTCTTCAATAATTTCTCCACTCACTTCTTTATTAAAGAAAATATGTAGAGTCCCAGCAAAAAAAGCTGATAAGAAAGCAGCGATTGGTCTAATGATTGTCATTGGCAGATCCATTAAAGCATATGTCATCGCAATGGAATCAACACCAGATTCAGGAGTAGAGATTAAGAAAGCACTTGTAGACGCCTTACTCGCTCCTGACTTTCGCAACGTCACCGCTGTAGGAACAACGGAGCAAGAGCATAGTGGTAATGGAACACCAACCAGGGCCGCTTTGAAAACAGAACTGAAGTTTTCCTTACCTAACCATCCCTTTACTTTTTCCATAGGAATAAATTGTTTTATGACACCCGATATCAATAATCCTAGGATTAAGAATGGTGCTGATAATAAGATTGTTTGCCAGAGGGCTTCTAGAAAGTTCATAGCCAAATAATACACCAAGCTTAGGCCTCTTTAAACATCAAAAGTTGATGCACTGATAAATATTGAATTTTTCTGATTTTTTTCTAACAATTTTCTTGACTGATATGCCCTGAATATTTATATTCTATCTTACCGAATTAAGCGGGGGCGTAGTTAAGTTGGTTATAACGTCTGCCTGTCACGCAGAA
>CEUD01049733.1_pt1 | contig 77744 bp, 71 predicted proteins | sample 356481 | NCBI WGS metagenome assembly CEUD01 (sample SAMEA2623314, study PRJEB7988) | marine metagenome | isolation source: saline water (ENVO:00002010), including | reverse complement strand
TTCAGCTTATCCAAAAACAAGGATGTTTTTTAGCTATTCATCCCCATGCTAGTGTCCCAGTTTTAATGTTCTTTAATGGGAAATGGGTGATTTATGCAAAAAATTCACCCTATTAATGGGAATTGAGCATCTATATAATAGATATATGGATAAAGAATCAACATCTAAACCTCTTTTAAACCAAATAGGACAAACTAGTGTGGAGTATATACTCTTAATTGTTGTTATTGTGGTGGTGGCATCCAGTGTGTTTGAGAAGCTTGAAGGCTTTCTTATATCCAATCCAGATAGCTTAAAGAATAAATATTTAGGTGGCTATTCCTCTATGTTTTCCGGCTCTAATGGGAGTTTTCAGGGAGAATATAAATATTTTTCAATTAGAAAATAACATAAGTATTTAATATTACGTGCAGTGCTACCAGTACTGGTGTGTAAATATTTCATATGGTTTCAATTATTCTGTTGCTGCGCATCAAAAAACGCTACAATTTCCTCAAAGTGTAACTTTCGAGGAGAAAAAGTATGAAAACGAAAAACAGTGTGACAAGCAAAGTCTTTATGACCCTTGCTCTAACTCTGTGTACATTTACAGGTGCCTTCGCAAATGAAGATGCAATCTTAAATTCAGATCCTATTGATATCAATGGATATGTACAAGAAGCACCAGTAAGTGACCAAGAGCTAGAAAAAGTAAAAGGTGAATTAAGACGCCAGAAACAAGCTATTATAATCAACAAGGAAAAGAAGAAGAAGTACAACGAGTTAAGTCGTACAACTGAAAAACTTGCTGATGAAACAGAAGATATGATTGAGGAAAGAAAAGAGTCTCAAGAAACTATCGATCGATTTAATAAGAAAATCGACTGCTTAATGAATAATAATGCTGGTGATGAGTGTGCTGAATTTGTTAAAGGCGGTAGAGATACTGTTAAAGTAACACAAGCAGCTCCAGTAGAACAAGTTGAAGCAAAAGTAGCACCGAAAGAAGGTAAGATGGGTGATGTAATCAAAATCCTTCCTTACTCTGGTTTTACTTCAATTCAATCAGAAAATGAAAACTTAGAAGCAAACCTAACTATGGGTTTAAGAGTTGAATCAGATATTACAGAAAGATTCAGTGTTGGACTTGGTTTTAATTATATGAACTTCCAATCAACTGACTTTGCTAATAGTTACTCAAACTATTATAGAACTGGATTCAATTATAATGACTATTCTCAAGCTTATGGGAATGGTAGAGAAGTAGAGTATTCAAACTTATCATTTGAAATTTACTCAAAATACTTCATTACAAAAACTGAAAGATTTAGACCATATATTGGTGGTGGACTTTCATATAATAGATCTCAGTTAAATTATTTAGATAATAGAGATCAACAAATTCAGTATAACTCAGGTTTTAACTCTCAAAGAGTTTATCAATTTGGTGATGAGGAAGTTATCTCTAGCCATATGAAAGTAAACTTAGTTGGTGGTACTGAAATTATTTTTACTAAGAACTTTGGTATGAACCTTGAGCTTCAGTATGCTCGTGGACTTGGTGGAAACTTTGGTAGCGATAATGCTGATATTAACAATGCTCCAGACCAAGACCGTCTACAAGCATTAAGTGATGAGTTAATCGAAGCTAACTTATTTAGTGTATTTGCCGGTGTTCTCGTACTCTTTTAATTAAAAAACATACATCCTCGAATAATGGCCCAAGTATCCCTTGGGCCTTTTTTTTTACTCTATTTTGTCTTTTATAACTTTGTGATAAATTATTAATGTGAATATATTAAAACCAATCCTTATTCTTAGTGCCTTAGTCAGTTATTGTGCTTATGCTCAGAACTGTAATTACAATATCAATGCTTCTAATTTTGTTTCTCAAATTCAAGATAACGAGCAAATTGTAAGTTATCACTTTGAGATACGCAGAGGGAGCAATAGTAATAATTGTCGCACTTTTAGGGCCTATTTTGGTAAGGGAAATGCCAATAGTTACTCTCGTAAAGTTTTTAATGGCAATAAATCAATTAATTATAATATCTACAGTGACTCAGGACTTAATAACGTGGTCAAAGAATATGGAGATGCTAATTTAGGTGAGTATGTTGAGGGTTTTTTACCAAATAGAAACTCTTACTATAGCTTTACTGTTTATATAAGAGTTACCAATTTAAATTCCGTTTTCTCCAATGGTCCTGGTTATTATAATGACCTAATTCCAATTAGCTTTTATGGCCTAAAGTCAAATGGTGATGTGCTTTATCAAAGAACTGCCTATGTGAATATGCAAATTATTATCCCACGCTATGCTGAACTCAGTATTGGGCCCGTTGGTGCTAGTCATGATCCAAGTAATACAAATTACACTATGAACTTTGGAACAATTCAAAATAATGAATCAATGAATGCAAGCCTAATAGTTAAGGGAAATGTTGGCTTTGGTATTTATATGGCCTCAATGAATGGGGGGAAGTTAATTAATAATAATAGCTTTATTAATTACCTTGTTAGTGTGGGTAATTCAAATACTACGAGTTTAAATAATCCTGGTCAGAGTTATTATATGACTCAAAGAAATAATGCGACTTCACAAGCTGGTGAGAGCTTTCCGATTACTGTTCAATTGCAAACTTTAAGCCCTAATGCTGAAAGTGGAAACTACTCTGACGTCATCACAATCACAGTGAACGCTTGGTAGTTTATACCTGAGTGAATCTCTTTTTAATTGCTCCTCTTTAATAAATTGTTAAAATAAATATATGAAATCAGATAATAGAGAAGTTTCGCTTTTTGTAAGTTTAATCTTATTAATTGTTTATTCAGTTAAGGGTGTTGATACTCTTTTTCCAATTGCATTAGTGCTCATGGGTTTTGGAATACTTTTTCCAACTGTTTTTACACCACTTACTATTGTTCTTAAGTTTATTGGACCGAAGATTCAAAAACTAATGAGTCCCATTATGCTTAATCTAATTTATTTTACAATTGTTCTCCCAGTGGGATTATTCCAAAAACTTACTTCATCAACGAAAGAAAATTATATTGTAACTGAGAAAAAAACATTCACTAAAGAGATGTTTGAAAGGCCATTTTAATGGATTTTATTAAAGATATTTGGGCATTTTTAAAAGTTAGAAAAAAGTTTTGGTTATTGCCATTAATTATAGTGCTCTTAACCTTTGGTGGATTAATATTCTTTGTTGGTGGTAGTACTGTTGCTCCATTTATTTACACAATCTTCTAAGTATAAAGGACTATCTTTGTGAGTTTAATTTTAGGTGTTTCATGCTTTTATCACGATAGTGCCGCTGCTTTAATTAAAGATGGTAAAATTATTTATGCCGTTCAAGAAGAAAGATTTACTCGAAAAAAGCATGATCCAAGTTACCCCTTTGAAAGTATAAAATTTATTTTTGATAAATTACAAATAGGTTACGAAGACCTCGATGCTATTGTTTACTATGAAAAACCACTTTTAAAGTTTGAAAGGATTTTACAGCTTATTCATAAGTTTGTGCCACAATCAAGAAAACAATTCTGTGAGTCTATGCCCGTTTGGGTTAAGCAGAAATTATTTTTTAAAAATTACTTTTGGTCTTTAGTTGAAGAGTCTCATGGAGGCAAACTTAAAAAAAGACCTAAGCTTTTATTTTCTGAACATCACCTCTCCCATGCTGCAAGTACTTTTTATCCTAGTGGCTTTGAAAGTGCTGCGATTATGACTCTTGATGGAGTTGGAGAGTGGACTTCACTTGCTCTAGGTGTAGGGCGAGGAAGTGAGATCACTTTTTTGGAACAAATTGAGTTCCCACATTCTTTAGGTATGCTTTATTCTGCTTTTACCTATTTTCTTGGATTTAAAGTAAATTCTGGAGAATATAAATTAATGGGCCTAGCTCCCTATGGTGAAGAGAATTCAGAGCGAACTCAGAATTACGTTAAACTCATTAAAGAGAACCTTATTCATATTCATGACAATGGACACTTTGTTTTAAATTTAGACTTTTTTGATTATCAACACTCAATGCGTATGTGTAATAAAAAGCAATGGGAAAAACTATTTAATATTAAATCTAGGGTTGATGGTGATCCGGTAGGTCTTGATCATATGGATATGGCTCTTGCTATTCAATTAGTTACAGAAGAAGTTGTCCTCAAACTTGCTAAACACTTACAAGAAATGACTGGTGAAGAAAATGTCGTTCTTAGTGGTGGAGTTGCTCTAAACTGTGTGGCCAATGGAAAGCTAAAACGTGCTAACATTTTTAAAAATATTTTTATCCAACCAGCTGCAGGGGATGCAGGTGGTGCTTTAGGGGCTGCCTTAGCTGCTCATTATATTTATGGTGAAAATAAAAGGGATGTGATTTCTTCAAAGTTTGACCATGCCTTTTTAGGACCAGAGTATTCACGTGATGAGATTATCGCTTATATGCAGGCAAATGATATCAGCTACCAAGAATACCAAGAGGGTGACCTTATAAAGGAAGTTGCTAGTCTTATTAATCAAGGTAATGTGATTGGATGGTTTCAAGGAAATATGGAATGGGGTCCACGTGCATTAGGCCATCGTAGTATTATTGCTGATCCACGTAATGTGGATATGCAAAAGCAATTAAATCTAAAAATTAAATATCGTGAAAGCTTTCGTCCTTTTGCACCAATTATGACCGAAAGAGAAAATAAAAAATTCTTTAATGATGATGTTCCAGGACCATATATGCTCTTTGTAAGTCCTTTGGATGAAAAGTATCGCCATGACAAGCCAGCAGGCTATGAGGACTTTGATTTATCAAAGAAATTATATTTTAAAAGAAGTGATTTGCCGGCCATAACTCATATCGATTATTCTGCACGTATCCAAACCGTGAGTCCTAGTAGTGATATTTTAATGCATAATCTTTTGGAAGAGTTTGGAAAACTTAGCGGCTATGAAATTCTCATTAATACAAGTTTTAATGTACGAGGTGAGCCTATTGTTATGAGTCCAAAACAAGCATTTTTATGTTTTATGCATACCGAAATGGATTATCTTGTGCTTGGCAATACTCTTTTAAAGAAAACTGAACAAAAAGACTATGATAATGCCGATGTCTGGCGCAGAGATTTTCAAAAAGATTAGCTAAAACCTCTTCAATTTTGTAAAATATCAAATGTTAATTAATGCTTAATTTAAATCATGGAGTTGAAATGAAGCCTGTTTATTTGGTCAAAGGACTGCGAACCCCTCAAGCGAAATCTGGAACAATATTAAAAGATGTACCACCACCATATTTGGGGCATTATTTAATCCGACAAATGATAGATGAATTTCAAATTCCAAATGATCAAGTTGATGAAGTCATTATAGGTAATACCGGTAACCCCGCAAAGTATCCAAATATAGGAAGAGTAATTGCGCTAGAGGCGGGTTTACATAAGCAGACTAGTGGATATGCTGTGCATAGAAATTGTGCTTCAGGAATGGAAGCTCTTTCTCAGGCGTTTGTAAAAATTGCATTAGGCCGCAGTGATGTTATCTTTGCTGGTGGTGTTGAAAATATGTCTCAGATGCCATTGCTCTTTGGAAAGGAAATGACTGACTTTTTCATCGATATGATGAAAGCAAAAACTCCAGCCGATAAAATTAAAATAGCAACTCAATTTAGAATTCCATATCTGTCCCCAGTAATTGCCATAGAACAAGGTTTAACGGATCCATTTTGTGGAAAGAATATGGGGCAAACTGCAGAGACTATTGCAAAGGAATTTAAGATCACTCGTTTACAACAAGATGAGTTTGCCAATGATTCCCATAGACGTGCAACCATGGCCATGGAGGCAGGGAAATTTACTGAAGAAATTCTACCTCTTATTGCTGGAGACAAATTAGATGTACTTGTAAATGAAGATGTGGGGCCTCGTGCAAATTCAACTATTGAAAAATTAGGTAAATTAAAACCATACTTTGAAAGAAATACAGGAACTGTAACTGTAGGAAATGCATGCCCGATCACTGATGGTGGAAGTATGTGGTTAATGTGTTCAGAAGAAGCGGTTAAAAAATATAATTTAAAACCACAGGCCAGAATGATTGATTTTCATTTCCATGGTCTTGAACCACAAAGAATGGGACTTGGTCCCGTCTTGGCAATGGATGGAGTTTTTAAAAGAACAGGATTGACTTTGGATCAAATGGACTTAGTTGAAATTAATGAAGCATTTGCTGCTCAGGTACTTGGTTGTTTAAAACTTGCAAAAGAAAAAGACTTAGCCAAGCGTTGGGGAATGGATAATCCAATTGGTGAAATTCCATTAGAAAAACTTAATGTAAATGGTGGAGCAATTGCTCTTGGTCACCCTGTTGGTTCTACAGGGTCGCGTTTAGTGGTGACTTTAGCACACGCTTTAAAACAACAGAATAAGAAATACGGTGTGGCCAGCCTATGTATTGGTGGTGGCCAAGGTGGTGCATGTATTATTGAAAACTTGGAAGTTGGAGCTTAGAGATGGAATTAAAGAAGATTACATTAGAAAATAAAGAAGGAATCTATTATTTAGGTTTTGGTAAGTATGAAGAAAAGTCCATGACTGTTCTTGGTGAAGAAACCTTTCAAGAGATGGACTATGCATTTGAAACAATTGCAAATGATAATGGAGCAAAAGGGTTAATCCTTTTCTCACACAAAGAAAATAGCTTCTTAGCTGGAATGGACGTTTCAGTTATTCAAGGCCTTGATAGTGAAGAGAAAGCAATTGAAGGTTGTGAGAGTGTTCATGTTATTTTTAATAAATTAGAAGACTTAAAAGTTCCAACCATGGCCTGTGTGCATGGCATCTGTCTTGGTGGTGGATTAGAAATGATCCTTTGTTGTGATAAAATTATGGCCAGTGATGACTCTAAAACTGCCATAGGGTTACCTGAAGTTATGTTAGGAATTCTACCTGGGTTTGGTGGAACATATAGATTACCTAAGAAAGTAGGCCTACCTAATGCACTTGATATGATCCTTACTGGAAAACAAGTAAGATCTAAGAAAGGTTTAAAAACAGGTCTGGTTGATTTTATGTTACCTAAAGAAAGAATGCTTGAGCTTGCTCCAGAGTATTTAAATAAAAAGTCTGAGCCTAAAAAGTCTTTAACTGAATCATTAACCGATAAAGCTGCTGATAATTTCTTAGCTAGAAAAGTTATCTTTCAAAAAGCTCGTGAAAAAGTATTGAAAACAACAAAAGGTTTTTACCCGGCACCATTGAAAATTTTAGATCATTTAGAAACTAATTATGGAAAGAAAAGAAGCTCTTTTCTAAGTGCGGAAGCGAGAAATTTTGCTGAATTATCACAAACAATTCAATCAAAGAATTTACAACACATCTTCTTCTTACAAGATGCTGCGAAAAAAATTGAAAATAAAGATGAAATCCCAAGTGTTAAAAAAGGTGCTGTTCTTGGTGCTGGAGTTATGGGGGGTGGGATTGCCTGGTTATTTGCAAAAAATGGTCAAGCACCACTTATGAAAGATATTTCGACCAATGGCTTAGAGCTTGGTTTGCAACAAGCAAGTAGTGTTTTTAGAAAACAAGTCAAAAGAAGACGCATGAGTGAAGATGAATTTCAAAGAGTTCAGCGCTCAATTCAACCAACTTTAACTTATGCTGGTTTTAAAAATGCAGACTTAGTTGTAGAGGCCGTTGTTGAGAATATGGGACTTAAAAAGAAAGTTTTTACTGAATTAGAAAAAGAAGTGAGTGAGGATACTTTAATCACTAGTAATACTTCATCATTATCTGTGGAAGAGATGGCCGGTGCTTTAGAAAAGCCAGAGCGTTTTGCGGGATTACACTTTTTTAATCCTGTTAATAAAATGCCTTTAGTGGAAATTATTCGCCACTCTAAAGTAAGCGAAGAAACAATTAATCGCCTTTATAAGTGGTGTCTTGATGTGAAAAAGACTCCCGTGGTTGTCAACGATTGCCCAGGCTTTTTAGTAAATAGAATCCTCGCACCTTTTTTAAATGAAGCCGCTTACCTTTTACAAGAGGGTGTTAGTATTGAAGCCATTGATAAAGCAACGTTAAACTTTGGTATGCCAATGGGAGCTTGTCGTCTTATGGACGAAGTCGGTCTCGATGTTGGTGCCCATGTTGGTGAAATTATGGAAGAGGGGATTGGTGCTCGTATGCGTGCTAATCCAATGAGTAAGGAATTAGTAGATAAAGGACTATTAGGGAAGAAAAATAAGAAAGGCTTTTATCTTTATGATGATGAAGGAAAACAAGGTGAAATTAACCCTGAGGTTCAAAAACTGCTTCCAAGTGAAAAAGTTAAAATGAGTGAAATTGAAATTCAAAAAAGAATGTTCTTACCAATGGTAAATGAAGCTGCATATATTCTTGATGAAAAGATTGTAGATAGTGCTGATACAGTTGATTTAGGTCTTATTTTTGGTATAGGCTTTCCTCCTTTTAGAGGCGGGTTACTTAGATATGCTGATAGTGAAGGTTTAGATAATATTGTAAGTGCAATTAATGAGTTTGCTGATACTGTTGATAAGGATCGCTATGCACTTAGCCCATTCTTAAAAAAGCTAGCAGAGAATAAACAAAAATTTTATGAATTATAAAAAAGATAAGTAGCGAAATGAAACTAAGTTTTTTTCGCTACTTTTTGGCCTTCATTTTTAAATCTAAAACACGTCAAAAATTGCTCTTTATAGCAATTGCTGGTTTGATGCTATCGTCTTTCTCCCTTTTGGTTATTCAATCCATTATGGGAGGCTTACAAAATGGTCTAATTCAAAGATCAAAGAATGTTTTTGGCCATGGGTCAATGGAATTGATCGATGGAGAAAAAAACTATCAAGATCTTTATAAGAAATTACTCGCAAAGAATATTGAGTTCTTTCCTGAATATGAAATAGAATTATTGGCCAAACATTCTAATCAATTATCTCCCGTTATTTTACATGGTGTTGATTTTGATCATGGTATCCCTGAGTTCTTAGTTAAAAAAGATAAAACCGGAATCATTCTTGGAAGTGAACTTGGAAGTTCCTTAAATACTTATTTTGCCAGTATTGTTGAGATGATATCTCCTGCACATGTGGACTATCTCTTTGGTGCTGTTCCTCGCTCAATAACAGAAGAAGTCAGTGATTTTTATATGAGTGAATTAACAGAGATTGATAGTATTCATGCCTGGACTCGTTTAAGCTTAGTTCAGAACCTTATTAGAAAGCGTTTTATCAATCGGGTTATCTTTTATGACCAAAGTAATTTTGAAGCTGCAAAAGAGCTCTTTCCAAATTACCAGTTTTCCACTTGGGAAGAGCGTAATCAATCATTGGTTTGGGCCTTAAAGTTAGAAACTAATGTTATGCTAATGCTCTTTGTTGCCATGAGCTTTCTGGTTGCACTTTGTATTACTAGTGGTTTTATGATTTTCTTTGATAAGGTTAAATTAGATCTACTGTCATTTTGGGTCTTAGGACTTTCTAAAAAAGAAATCTTTTCATTAACCTATCTCTTTACCCACTTTATATCTATTCTCTTTTGCTTAATTGGTCTTGGGATTGGGGCCTTAGTGCTTTATTTGATATCTTCTAATCAGATAAACTTTATGCCAGATTTTTTTGTTGAGCGTAGTATTCCGGTTAAAGTAACGGCCTTGGGTGTTTTAAAGTCTTTCTTTATTCCTTATATTATTGCTACATTATTTGCTCGTAGTTCATTTAAGCTCTTTAAAAAAGAGAATCAATCTTTTCTTAGTGAAATGCGAAAAGTTCTATAGCTAACTAGACTTTTTATAATCAACTTTATAGGCCGCAGACTTATCTAAGCTCTCACGACGCTTATCATATCTCTCTGTTGTCGTAATCTTTGCATGACCAGCAAAGATAGCAACATCTCTGATAGGGGTATTCTGAGTATCTAATAAGTGTGAAATAGCTGTCGCACGAGCAGAATGGGGTGACACTCTCTTATTAATACCTAGTTTTTTTGCATAAGTTTCAAACATGCGATAAACAGTTGAGCCATCAAGCTTTTTCTTACAACGTTTAGTTTTTTGGGATTGTAATAAATAGTCATCTGCTTCAAAGCTAAAACCAAAATTTTGCATATTAAAGACATAATTTTCAATTTCACCAACCAGGAAATTATTTAATGGTAGATGGCGCTCTTTATCTCCCTTACCTTGAATACGAATTACATTATGCCCACGATCGCTATAAAGATCACTCATTTGAATTTGAACTAATTCACTTCGACGAAGACCTAGACTAAAAAGTAGAACCATTGCCATGCGATCCATGCAGCCTTTTGCCTTACTTAAATCAGGTGCATTGATCATTTCAACCACTTCATCATCATCAAAAGCAATTGTTCCTTGATCAGTTCTGACTTTGGGAAGCTTAACCACATCTAGTGGATTATAGTCGATTAACTTTAGACTCATGGCCCATTTAATAAATGAGCGTATCGCCACAAGTTTTCTATTTATGGTGGCAGAGGCGTAACCTTCCTCCATTAGAGCGTCTCGATAATATTGAAAGTGATAGCCTTGAATTTGATTTGGATGGCGAATAACTACATCACCACTTTTTAAAAAATCAAAAAATGATTTTAAGTCATGCAGATAGGCCTTCTGGGTTTCGGGGCTTACAAATTGATGAATAAAATCATTAATAAAATCATTTACTGTATGCTTCTTACCAGCAGCTTCTTCAAACTTCTTGGCCAATTCAGCATTCTTTAAAAGTGTTAATGATTTCGATTTTGTCATGAACTTATTATACCAAATTCATGACATATATCGAAGCGCGAAAAAACTTTCCTGAATTGGTCGGTCAGGTATTACTTTAGCTTTATATTAGCAAGGCCCGCGAAAGCATTATTCTTCATCTGGGCTTGCGGACGTGGCTTTGATTTACCTTTACCTTTATTTCTCATAGGTTCAGACTGAACACCACTAGCAATGCCCTGGCCATCATCACTTTTACGGCTAAGAGCAATTCTCTTGCGATCAAGATCAACTTCGATAACACGCACTTTAAGTGTTTCTCCAACTTTTAATTGATCCATCGGATTTTCAACAAATTGATCACTGATTTGTGAAATATGGAGTAGACCACTTTCTTTAAGACCAATATCTACAAATGCACCAAAATTTGTAATATTATTAACAACTCCTGTGTACCATTGACCAATTTCAAGATCTTCCATTTTTCGTACATCTTTTCTAAATTCAACCGGAGTAAATTCACTTCTTGGATCTTGTTTAGGTGCACGCAGAGATTTCACAATGTCATCAAAAGTTAATTCACCGATTTTGTCTTTTAGATTTTTATCAGCTGCCAGTTTTGCTTTTACTTCATCATCTTCAACTAGTGACTGAAGAGTTACTTGGTTTTCTTTTGCCCATGCTTCAAGGGTTACATAATTTTCTGGGTGAATAAAAGTTCCATCTAGAGGATGTTCACCATTATAAATTCTTAAAAAACCTGCTGCTTGTTGATAAATTTTATCACTAAAGCGACTTACTTTTAAAAGGTCTTCACGTTTTTTAAAAGCACCTGACTTTTCACGAGTCTTTACAATATTTTCAGCAACAGTAGGGCCGATTCCTGAGATATATGAAAGTAGAGGAGCACTGGCAGTATTTAAGTCAACTCCAACATAGTTCACACAATCTTCAACCACAGCACCAAGTGTTTTCTTTAAGCGTACTTGATTAACATCATGTTGATATTGACCAACTCCAATACTCTTGGGATCAATTTTTACTAGCTCTGCCAGTGGGTCTTGAAACCTTCTGGCAATAGAGATCGCTCCACGAACTGTAACATCTTTATCTGGGAATTCTTTTCTTGCAATATCACTCGCTGAATAAATCGAAGCACCACTTTCATTAATCATAGTTGCTTTAACTTTTCCATCTTTTACACATTGAAGATTAGTTTCAACAAAATCTAATGTTTCACGTCCATTAGTTCCATTTCCAATAGCAATATATTCAATATTAAAAGCTTCAACTAGTTTTTCTAAGATTATTTTTGAGCCCGCTTCATCAAATTTGGGAGCGAAAGGGTAGATAACATGATCGCCAACAAACTTACCTGTCTCATCAATAACAACTATCTTACAACCAGTTCTGATTCCTGGGTCGATTCCAAGCACCGCATGACTTCCGAGGTAAGGTTGTAGAAGAAGGTTTTTTAAATTAACACCAAATACATCAATAGCTGCTGCATCAGCACCTTTTTTCAGTTCACCCTTAAGTTCTAAATCAAGGCTTGTTGAAATACTCGTGTCATAAGCTTTCTTTGCAAGTTTCTCTAAGAAATCAGAGTTTCCAAGTTTATCGAGATCATCAAATGAATGGGCAATAACTTTAGTGTGAGCAAGTTCACTTTCAATAGTAATTTCAACTTTTAATACTTTTAAATTCATCCCACGACGTAGGGCCAAGAAACGGTGAGTATTTTTAGGATCTTTAATATTTTCAACTTTTTCTTCAAATTCAAAAAAATCTTTAAACTTTTGCCAATCAGTTACAGTTTCAGCATCTTTTCTCTTAGATGACTTAACCATTGCTGTCTTCCAGAAGTCTTGTCTTAATTCTTCTTTAAGCTCAGTATCTTGTACAATATCTTCCATTATAATATCTGCAGCACCAACTAGGGCCTCATCAAAAGATTTAACGTCTTCTTTTACAAAGTCTTTTTCAATTTCAGCTCTTAATTCATCAACACTTTTAGTGCTAGTTTTTAAGATATTAGCTAGTGGTTCTAGACCTTTTTCACGAGCGATCATGCCCTTGGTTTTTCTCTTTGATTTATAAGGAGCGTAAATATCTTCTAGGGTATTTAAGTTAGTGGCCGCTTTAATTTTCTTTTCAAGTTCAGGAGTTAATTTTTCCATCTTCTTAATTGTTTCAAGAATATAAGCACGTCTTTTTTCAATTTCAATATACTCTTCATAGAACTCTTGCACGTGACGAATCTGAACTTCATCCATATTACCTGTGGCTTCTTTACGATAACGAGCAACAAATGGGATAGTACATTCTTCATTAATTAAGAGGTTTAATACATTGATAACCTTATTCGCCGGAAGTCCGGTTTTATCAGTAGCGTAGACAACTGCTTCATTCACAATAGACATATTCAAAATTCCTTTTTTTTAAGAGCTAAAATTCTAGTGAATGTATTGGGGGATGGCAATAATTATGCTATGTATAAATGTATGAAAATTGCAATTATTGGTAATGGTATTGCTGCATGGTGTGTAAACAAGTACCTATTAAATAAAGATTCTTCACTAAATATATTACGCTTTGGGAATGACGAATTCATTCGAACCTGTAGTTTAAGAACTACAAGTATTAATTGTATGCGTGGTACGCAAAAAGGTATATCTCCATTGGGTGATTTGATGGTGGACTCTATGGAAGAGTTTTTAAGTTATTACCAAGACTATCCACTAAGAGCTGTCGAGAAAACATATGAAATGCAATGTTGGCAAGCTGAAGATAGTAAGTTCTCTAAACGCTTTAAAGATTACACTCAAATAAGCTCTATAGAAGAAATAGAATTAAGCAAAAAAATGTTTGCTTATAAAAGTGACGCTTATCTTATTCATCCTCTAAAACTTTATCATGAATTTAATTTAAAGGATGTTAGTGGTAATTTAGTAAAAGAAGTTATTCAGCTTGATAGTGGTTTTAAAATCATTGCTGATAGTGGTGAATTCCAAGTAGATAAAGTGATACTTTGTGCTGCTGGTTTTAATGAATTATTTAAAGATTTAATTACTAATGAGGATGCTTTGGATTTTATTCAAAGAACAAAACCTGTAAAAGGAGATTACCTCTATCTCAAAGCAGAGCATGGTATAAAAGCTAAAAGTATTGCAATAGAAAATCATCACCTTATATTTAGAGAGAATGAAATTCTAATTGGAAGTACAAGTTTTAATGATAATGCAATTCACGCTATCAATCATAGCGAATTAAGAGCTGTTTATGAGCATATTGTTGATAGTATTCGCTTTCAATTGCCAAGCTATGATTCTTTTGATGCCATATGTGGAATAAGATCTAAAGGTAGAAAGAGAACTCCTTACTGGAACCAAGTAGCAGATGATGTTTATATGGTAGGTGGCCTGTATAAGAATGCTTTCTCATTTGCCTTCAAGGCGGCAGCTGATCTTACTGATTTAATTCTTAAATAGGTAATGAATGTTAAAAATTATATTTGTTTTTATAGTCCTTATTCAAACAAGTTTTGCAAAACACTCACTTGTTTCTAATGATCAACAACTTTATTCATTTTTAGGTGATGAGTGGAATAATGGTTATCCAGAAAAAAAATATCATTCTGTTCTCGATATTTTTATTCGTATTTATACACCTATTATTAAGGCTCGAGGGGGAAGTTTCCACATTTTAAGAGACTTTAGTGATGGTGCTGTAAATGCTTGGGCATGGAGAATTGGAAATGAATATCACCTAGAAGTACCAGGTGGATTGAGTCGTTATGAGCTCATAAATGAAGAGGGTTTTATCACTACAATTTGTCATGAAATTGGACACCTTCTTGGAGGTGCACCTGCAAGAAATGATACAATTAGCTTTGAAGGCCAATCAGATTATTTTAGTGCCGTTCACTGTGTAAGAAAAATGTTAAAAGAAATTAAGCCTTATAAAGTATTAGAGCATAGTGCAGAATCAAATATTCTTTGCAGCCAAGCTGAAGATAACGAAATTTGTAAAAGAGCACTCTTAGGTGCCAAGGCCATTAGTAATTACTTTGCACGTTTAGAAGGTAGTGAATTCCCAAGTCTTATGAATGAGGATCCTCGTATTGCAAGGCAAACTCTGCAAAAGCATCCAAGTGCTCAATGTCGTTTAGATACTTTTAAACGTGGCCATTTTTGTATGGGGAATTTTTCTGAAATAAGTTATTTAGATCCTTTACTAGGATACTGTTCTGATGATTTTAATAAACGCCCTCTTTGTTGGTATTCTGAGTTAAAAGATCAGTTATGATGGATTTTACAGATTAAAAAACATAAGTTCTAATTTAGTAAATGTGAATATTTACTTAGGATCTTAAAATGAAGAAAATCTTTTTATTATTACTTATCATGTCTCAAGTCTTCGCGAGTACAAAATTAGATAACTTTTTTATGTCTAATCATGCACAAAAGTTATGTGAACAAGCACAAAGAGTGAATGGCGCCAGAATTTATCGACAATTAAGAGCTATTTATACCAATCAAGCAGAAATCGTATTTCTTTATCGCATGCCAAATAATTACCTTTTAAAACTTATTAACTTAAATTCAAATACAACTAGAGAATTAGAGGCTGATGAAGAAATTATTGATGTCATCATTCAAGATCAAACATTATATGCACTTGGTATGAAGAGCATTTATGAATTTGATCTTTTAAATTTAGTTTTATTAAAAAGGTATAAGATTCATAATGCACAAATTACAAAGTACCAAAGACCATATCAATTTACTTTAAAAAATAATCTTTTCTATATTGCTTTTGGTGAGCTAGGAATAAAAGTATTTGATAAGGCTCAAAACCAAGTGAGCAGTATTTATAAACCAGTACTTGATAATAAGCCAGGCCATATTTCATTAGTCAGTGGAGTCACGGTTTTAGGTGATGATTTAGTTAGTGCTTATGATAATTTAACTCTTGGAAATAATCGTGGTGATCGTGCCTTTGAAGGAGTTGTTTTAAAAAACTTAATAACAGGCACAGAAAAACAATTAAGAATTAATCAAAGAGCAGAGGCCTATCATCTTCCTTATATGGTTCGTGATGGAGAGGATCTCTATGTTAATAATTTAGAACTTTACTTTGCTCAAGACCTTGAACGTATGTGGAGTAGAAGAGGGGCTTTAAAGCCAGATTTTCGCCACTATTCATTTAGACCAGGCCATCTTATAGGGAAGGCATTAATTCATGATAAGGTCATGTATGGTTGTTTTAGAGATCGTGGGGACTATAAAGTCATGCATGCTGGAATTCACCAATTAAAATAAAAATAAAGTAAAATAAAATAAAATAAAAAAGCCCCAATATTTTGGGGCTTTTCTTTATAAATAGAATTTAAAAAATAATTAATTTAAATTTATTTCAGGCACATCACCATTGATAACTAATTCAGCAGCTGTCTTCTCTTTAATCTCTTCAACACTAACTCCAGGTGCACGCTCTAAGAGATGAAATTTTCCATCTATTAATTCCATTACACAAAGATCTGTAACAACTTTCTTTACACAGTTCACACCAGTTAGAGGAAGGGTACATTCTTTAAGGATTTTAGATTCACCATGTTTATTTGCATGAGTCATGGCGACGATAATATTATCAGCACCAGCTACTAAGTCCATAGCTCCACCCATACCTTTAACAAGTTTTCCTGGAATCATATAACTAGCGATATTACCTTTCTGATCAATTTCAAAGGCACCGAGAACTGTTAGATCAACATGTCCACCACGTATCATGGCAAAGCTTGTTGCACTATCAAAATAGGCAGCACCTGGAATCGCTGTCACAGTTTGCTTACCTGCATTGATTAAGTCTGCATCTACATTTTCCTCAGTAGGAAATTCACCCATACCTAATAGGCCATTCTCAGATTGCAGCATAATTTCCATATTCTTTGGTACGTAATTGGCCACTAAAGTAGGAATTCCAATTCCAAGGTTAACGTAAAAACCATCTTGTAAATCGCGAGCGATAACTTGTGCAATTTGTTCTTTAGAAAAACCCATTATGACCTCACCGTAATTTTTTCAATTCTTTTTTCAAACTCACCTTTAATTACTCTTTGAACAAAGATACCTGGAGTGTGAATTTCATTTGGATCAAGTTCACCTGGTTCAACAATCTCTTCAACTTCAGCAACTGTGATCTTTCCTGCTGTTGCAATCATAGGATTAAAATTTGCAGCAGTTTTTCTGAAAATTAAATTTCCAAAGCGATCTGCTTTCCATGCTTTTACTAGTGCGAAATCTGCTTTTGGATAAGCTTCTTCTAAAACATACATCTTTCCATTATATTCACGGGTCTCTTTACCTTCTGCAACTGCAGTTCCATAACCTGTAGCGGTAAAGAATGCTGGAATACCTGCACCCGTTGCTCTAATCTTTTCAGCTAATGTACCTTGTGGTGTAAGAATAACTTCCATTTCTCCTGAGATAAAAAGTTCTTCAAATAATTTATTTTCACCCACGTAACTTCCAATCATGGTTTTGATTTGCCTTTTTTCTAAAAGCTTGCCAAGGCCAAATCCATCAACACCGGCGTTATTTGAAATACAAGTAAGACCCTTTACACCCGAGTCTGCAACTTTTTGAATTAAACCTTCTGGGATTCCACATAAACCAAAGCCACCTACCATCAGTAGCATATCGTTAGAAATACCTTTCAGTGCATCATCATATGAGGTGACGACTTTATCTAAACCTGCCATAATTACTCCTTGAGAGTGAATATATTAGGAAAAGTCCATTAACTTGGCCATTGAAATAAGGAGAGAAATCCGTGATAAAACGAATGTCTTTGATCTTTACTCGTATAACCAATAATTATCTTCCAGATGCATATATATTTGCTCTTATTCTCACATTAATTACTTTTATTGCGGGAATGGTACTACAGTCTAAGACCCCGTTAGAGATGGTTACATACTGGGGTGACGGCTTTTGGTCACTGATGACTTTTTCCATGCAAATGGCCTTAATTCTTGTTTTTGGTTTCACATTGGCAAAGACTTATGTGGTGCATAATCTGCTGGCACGTATTGCTGGACTGTGTAAAACACAGACACAAGCTTCTATTTTATTAACCCTTACTTCTTGTTTTGCCTGTTATCTAAACTGGGGCTTTGGCTTGATTGTAAGTGCACTCTTAGCGGTACAAATTGCAAGGCAATTAAGAGAAGTAAATTATGGACTTTTAATTGCTAATGCTTATTCAGGCTTTTTGGTGTGGCATGGGGGTTTAAGTGGGTCTATTCCCCTTAAATTAACTAATCCTTCCAAAGAATTAATGCAGTTAATGCAAAATGAAGGTTACTCTCTTAATGAAACAATTTTTGCTCCTTTAAATTTGAGTATTCTTATCACAACTATTCTTTTACTAGTTCTTATAAATTTTTTAATGGCAAAGTACACAAAGCATAAACAAGTAATAAGTTTTGAGGAGCTAAGTTTTAATTTAGAAAAGAGTAAAGGAGGAAACTTTGCTCAAAAGCTAGAACATTCAAGACTATTAAACTTTACCCTGATTACGATGGGACTTATGTATATTTTTTCAAAAATTTCCACCAGTGGTTTAGATTTAAATTTAATGATTTTTCTCTTTATGATTTTGGCCATGATTTTCCATGGAAATTCCAAAAGTTTTTTAAATAGTTTTAATGATTCAGTTAAAGACAGTAGTGGGATTCTCTTACAATTTCCTTTTTATGCTGGGATTATGGCGATGATGGCAAGCTCTGGGCTTGCAACCCAGTTAAGTAGCTTTTTTACTAGTCTTGCTAATGAAAATACTTTTCTCTTTTTTACCTATTTAAGTGCCGGTGTAGTGAACTTCTTTGTTCCAAGTGGTGGTGGACAATGGGCCTTACAAGCTCCAATCATTTTGTCTGCGGCCAAGGGATTAGGAATTGCATATAATGATGCTGCTATGGCAATTGCCTGGGGAGATGCATGGACTAATATGGTTCAACCATTTTGGGCATTACCATTATTAAGTGCGGCCAAGTGTTCATTAAAAGAAATGATGCTTTATAGTGTCGTCATTTTTCTGGCAATTGGTCTAAATACTTCATTAATATTCTTGTTGTATTAAGATTAACATTTGTTTATATTTTATAAATGAATGTTTTAGTTATTTGCGAAAAATCTCTTATTAGTAATGTTTTAATCAACGAATTAAAAAATAAGAAATATGACATAACTATATGCAGTGATGGATTGAAAGCTTTTAATTTTTTAATTTTATATAACTATGACCTAGTAATTTCTTCAACTCAATTAGAAAATCTTGATGGTTTTCAATTGCTTGCAGCTATTAGATCAAGTCATACTTTAAACTCTTTGACTCCTTTTATAATGCTTACTTCTGTAGTAAGTTTTGATAATTTTGCAAGACTTGAATCTAGGCCTGATTTTATCTTAATGAAAAATGAAAATTTAATAGAAGAATTAAATGAAATTTTAAAGAAAATTTCTGCCAACTCCACAACTTATAAGATTCTCTTTATAGAAGATGATAAATTTACACAAACAATAATCAATACTTGGTTTAAAAAAATTAATGAAATTGAGTTTGATATAATTTCAAGTGTAAGTGAGTTTAAAGAGGTTAATCAAGATGATTATGATTTAATAGTATCGGACAATAATATTACAGATGGTACTGTGGCGAACATTTTTGAGTTAGTGGATACTTTACCTGTTATTATTTACACTGCAAGTTTTAGTTCAGTAAAACTTGATACAAATGATTATCCAAATTTAGTTGGTATTAAAGAAAAGCCATACGATACCAATTATATTGGTAAAATGTTGGCAAAATACTGTTCTAAATAGATCTTCGTTTGAAACCATTTAAGGGCATTTTTTAACAATTGTTCTATTCAGATAAAAACTGGATTGGGACAATTTTATCAGACAGATAAAAAAACAAGAATGTTAATAGGAAGAGGTTATGGATAAACTCATCATGATATGGGCCACTACTATTTTATTAGTAGGTTGCCTAGATAATAAGAATAAGAAAAGCCCAACAGAAATTATTAGAGATATAGTTGATGGTACACCCCAAGATTTACCATTACCAAACCCTGATCCAGCACCAAGCCCTAGGCCGGATGTTTTGCCTAAATGTAGTGAGTACTGCAATACCAAAAAAGGTCTTTTAAAAGCAGTTGATGATTATGCCTTTATGAGTTTTGTGAACTTTGGATATCGTGGTATTGGTCGTTGTCGTGGTCATGCAATAATCACTCAAAACCTATCTAAGCTGGCTTACTTTGATAAGAATGATAGAAGTTGTGAAGCTAGTGATTATAATAGTGAGTGTTCAAGTATAGCACTTGAAAAGGTTAAAAATATTCTTAATTATCAAGCACAGAAAATTCCTGGATTCTCAGATATATATACTCTTTCACAGCATCCAAAAATTAATGCTTATTTAAAAATGAGGGTACGTTCAATAAGTCATAAGTATTCTGCACGATCAGTGCGTATTAATAATCCTCGTTATGAAAATGAATTTAAAAATATTTTTTATGAAATTATCAGAAGAATTGAAAAACATCATGAACCTTATATTGGAATAAAAGGTTTCTCAATTGGAGATCATGCTCTTCTTGGATATGAGTATAAAAAAACTAGCTATGGAGATACTATTTGTGTACGTGACTCAAATTACATTCCAATGTATGGTCTAAATTGTCAGAGTATACTTTATATGGAAGATGATAAGATTTTTTATAAGCGAGCAGACTTAAGTGCAACTCAACTTTTTATCTTTAATTTAATGACTGATGAAGATGCGAGGGTTACAAAGTACGAAGCTGCTCAAAAATCATACTGTCTGGCCAATGCACCAGTAGAAGGACATTGTAGCCTGTAAAAAGTATCCAGTTTTGGTTAAGATTGCTGAGAGCTATTCATTTCAGTAAGTATCTATGCTAATGAATCCCTAATATTTATAAATTTAGGGGTATCCATGAAACTATTTACTATCGCTCTTTTAGCTTTAAACTTTGCATTTGCTCACACATTTAATTTCTCACTAGACTCAAGTGTTGTTTCAACCAGAACGAGTGGAGAGTATCAATTAATTTCTGACTTCTCAGTAGAAGTTATTCAAACTTTAAAAAAGTCTGCAATCGTTAGTATTAATGGTGAAGCAGATGAATATACTGCTCGTGTTAGTTCAAGAATTAATGATTTAGGAGAAAAAGAAACAACTTATACTATTATCTTAAAATCAGATGTATTAGCAGATATGGTATGTGATGAAAGAGAAGAAGTTAATTATGAACTTAGCTTTACTCAATTAAGTGCAGCTCATTTTTCAATTATTCGTACAATTAAAATGGAAGCAAATTTAATGTACACATATGATTGGTGTCATTCTTCAGCGGACTACACAACTATCACTTATCAATTAAATTAAAATTTAATCAAATCTTAACAGTATTTGGGCACCTTTTGGGTGCCCTTTTTTTTACATTCTTATAGGCTGAGCATATGCTTATGTTTACTTAGTGTTTACAGATGCTTAGTGAAAGTGTGTAAAAATTACACTTGGAAACTGAGCATTCTTCACCTATGTTTCAGTTTATGAAAAAGATAATACTAATTTTATTTATTTTTACTTCTTATTTAACTCTAGGCCAAACAAGGGTTGAGGTTCAAGGCACAATTATTGAGGACTTAGATTTAAGTGCTATTAGTTGTCTGCGTAAACTTTGTTTACTAGCAAGTGATGAAACTAATCTTATTCAAATTGCACAATTTAAAAGAAATAAACTTTTTATATCTAATAAGAGTATCGATCTAGGTAAGTATAAAAAAGAAAATGATATCGAAGGCCTCTCTAATGATGGGAAGTATTTCTATGCTATTGGCTCTCATGGTATTTCACGTAAATCATTTAAATATCAAAAAAGCCGTTATGTATTTTTTCGTATTCTGCTTGATCGCAATGGAAATGTTATTGAACTGATAAAAAAGAATTTAAAAAAACATTTAAAAAACTCAAATACATTTAAACCTTTTTATCGTAAGCCACTGCAAGAAAATGGTGTAAATATTGAAGGATTGGCCGCTTATAATGGAAAGGTCTATATTGGTTACCGAGCACCTTTAATTGAGGGAAAAGCAATCATTGAGAGTTTTAATGCCAAGGAGTTTTTTGAAAATAAAACTATTCTTGAGCATAGAGAAGAGCTAATTGATCTCGGTGGAGAGGGGATTCGCAGTCTTGAAATTAAAAAAGGTGAGTACTTTATAATAAGTGGTAAGTCTGAGCCAATTGATGATAATAATGCAAAATTATGGCGTTATAAAGCATCTAAGCAGCAAGCTATAATTAGTGAGAGCGTTCCTTTTGCTTATTTAAAATTAGAAGGGATGGAAATAATAGGGAATAAATTTATTTATCTTTATGATTCTGAACCTAATGGCAATCTTTTAATGATTAAATAAATTCCTAAGGGCAATTAGCAAGTGCATTATGCCCTCTTGGTAATCTTAGACGAGCTAATTCACAAAAGCGGTTAGCTGTTTCATTTTCTTGATTTACCTCAAGGCAAACACCAAAGTATCCTGGGCTTCCAGCAACTGGCTCCCCAAAGAAGCGATCAACATCTAGGCCTTGTAGCATATTATTAATAGGAAAATCATTGAATGTTCTTTCAAAGTTCTCTTCAGTTTCTGATAGATTTTTTATTATCTCTTCTCTCACTGAGCCTTCAAACCAATTACTTTCAAGACGGCCTGAGTAAGTGAGAAGGTCTTCATTAAAATCCAAATCAAAACAAGCTTTTTGTCCATTTGGACAATCTGTTTTGAGTTCAACATCAAATACAATTTGAAAATTTGTATTCTCAAAAGAGCCAAGACTAGTAATGAGAATACTTTTTCCAGCGGCCTGACAATTATTTAAATTTGCAGTCGCTCTTAACTTGCCATTTTCCATCATTCTTAAATCAACACTAGCAATATCTTCACAACCAAAAGTTGGTGTCGTATCATCATCTTCTTCACTATCAGAATGATCCATTATGCGAAAACCACACATTCCATTTTGATGAATTTGACAAAGATTTCCTTTGTCTCTTTGTGAGCTTAAAAAATTATTAATATAACTTATATCCATCATAGAATGAAATTGTTCACAAGGTGCAAGCTCACTTCCACCTAGGAGAGCGGCGTTATATGTACCATTACAAAGCTCTGGTATAAAAACTTCAACACTTAATTCTCCATCTTCTAATTGTGCTAATTGGTGCATTATGAGAGCCTCTGCTTCAGATTGTTTTGGCGTTATATGTGTCGCTCTTTGCGAGAGCAGAGTTAAGCGATCTGAGATATCCCGATAATTACGACAACGAGGATAATTTTCTACTCTGGAACTTAGTTCATTCATTGCTTGTGCAACACTTGCATCTCTAAAGTGATCGTTTTGTAAGCTCCAATATATTAAATTATTCACTCTTCTATAAATATTACGACAACTTTTACTTTCGTTCATAAGTTCATTGGCACCCTCGAGATGATTATTCAGGGTACTGGCGAGCATATTATTAGGTAAATTTAATGGAGGTAATTCAAAAGTACCATGAGCATTCGATTCAAAAAGAGCTCGCATATAATCATTAACTTGTGAGGATAGAATGTTTTGAACAGATTCAATAATGGGTGTTTCTATTTTGCCTGAAATTTCAGGTGAAGCAAAAACAGGCCCTACATACTGAGCAATTGTTTCTTTAAGCCTATCAGTAGGTAAAGAACTTAAAGGTGAACTCTGTGGAAGATCGTAACTTAGGTTTGGACTTCTAAGAGCATCATCAATCTGTTCTCTCGTAAGAATAGGGTCATTATTTAAGCGCTCAATACTCTTTACTTGAAAATTACCAAAGTCGATCTCTATATTAAAACAGATTCGACTAGATTTCGTTGAATCAATTTGTAAGTCTAAATCATTAATTCCAATTGCAGTTTGGTTGCCTTGATTTTCCATATTAATTGCAAAAGATGTATTTACATCCATACCGATATGAGAGCAAACAAGTGCTCTTGGGTTTTCATTGCCATTTCTAAACTCTGAGAAATCAACCGTAAGACCAGAGAGTCTAAAATTATTTAAATTAACTCCACTAAAACCATTATTCTCAGTGAAGTCTATACTTTCAACTATTGCATCAGTATTTTGCATATTAAAATTATTTGGATCAAGAACAAAGCCTAAACCTGGTATACGCACTTCTTGTGGGCCTTGATTTAATGGAATGGAATCAGTGATTGGAAAAGACTTATTTGCAATGGGAAGAATATACTGTGATGCGAGTCCTGTTTCATTTTCTGTATTAAGTTCATGTTCTAATACAGCACTTACCAATTCACGGTTTTGATAAATTGATTGTCGTAATTGATTTATACCATTTTGACCGGCACCAAAGATAAAGGCCGGCCTATAGATTTCACCAGCATTACAATACTGTGAACCATCACAATTAGGCATATCCAACTCTATATCTGCATGGACTGCAAATGATATAAGTATAAATAGAAAAGTGAATTTAATTTTAAAATTCCCCACATACATTTATCGGGTATGTAGGGAATAAATATTAATAAAAATTAAGTGCTTGAGTGCAGTACTTGAGTATTTAAACTGCTTGTTTAGATTGGCTTTCAAGTCCGTACTTCATGTCAATTCCTTGGATATGAGCAGATAACCATACTTTTAAGAAGCTAAAAAAACTATCCGGAAATGTTCGAGTATCAAGTATAAGGTTTTCTTGTTCTCCAAATTTTGAAAGTAATTGTTGATGAATGATCTTATGACTAGCGATACCACTATAATTAATCGATTCCATAAATTTTTCTTCTTCTTGGAAGTGCTCGATTGTATAGCTTTTAAGCTCACTGAGAATAGGGATAAGTGAATCAAAGGGAGCTCCATTAGTTTTTCCCTCGTATAAGCGATTCATTAAATCTAATAGCTTTTTGTGTTGATGATTCATGCTCGTTACACCCACATCTAAAGTATCACTCCATTCCATTAACTTCATTTCTTTCTCCCATAAATCTATTATCAAGAATTGATAATTTCTTATTACCCTTATTTTAAGGGGCATGAGTAATCTAAAATATGAGATAGATTAGGAAAAATGAGTATAATTAAATTTAAAAATTAATGACTTACTTACATTTGCGGAATTTCATTTACTTGAGTTGATTGATCTAAGTCATCTAGATAAATGTACTCAGTAAAAAAATCACTAATGAGTATTCCATTTAAGTGATCATACTCATGTTGAAAGACAATCGCCTTAAAACCAGTTAGGTTTTCTGCTTGATAGTCTCCTTTACGATCATAATAAGAAACATTTATTTCTTTATACCTTTTAACTTTAAATTGTTTACCTGGTATTGATAAGCATCCTTCAGAAGAGTTCTTGGTACCACTTTCACTAACATACTCAATAAGTGGATTAATGACCGCACTTGCTTTAGCAAAGAAGCTAGGCTTCATAACAAAAAGTCGCTTAGAAATATTTACTTGAGGTGCGGCCAGACCAACGCCGCCAGAATTTTTCATGGTCTTAATCATATCATCAATAAAACTTTGCATTTCATTAGTTTCTAATTCACTTAGATCGACATCTTCAGCCACCATAGTCAGTGTCGGGTGGCCAATTTTTATAATTTCTAGAGGGCCTCCACGATAGACGTGCATTGAGTGAGAGTAAGCCAGAGATAATGTCAGAAGAATAGTTGATGCAATTAGTTTCATATTCATAATATATATGAATAGATTTGAGATATAAAGAATTAAGTTTGATAAAGTCATACTTTCTAATAAAATATTAAGAAAGTTTAAATATTTCACCGATAAAGAATATGCTTAAAGGAATCAAGATAATGAAGAAATCTAATAGAAGGGAGTTTATTCAAGATAGTGTTAAAGTTGTTGGTGCGACTTCACTTGCGATTCATGCACCATATATTATTGCTAAAAAAACTCCAACTGTAAGGGTTTTAGGTACACATGTAACTTTACAAGAAACTTTAAGGCAAAAGGCAATGAAGGATTTAGGCATAAAGCTTGAGTTTACACCAGCCGGTTCAGCTGCAGTTTTACAAAAGGCATCTGCAAGTCCAGAGAGTTTTGATCTTTATGAGCAATGGTCAGATAGCATAAATATACTTTGGTCAGCAGGTGCAATTCAAAGCATCGAAATAGATCGATTAAAATATTGGAAAGAAATAAATCCTTTAACTAAAACTGGAAAAATTGCTGAGTCAGCTCGTATTGGATTTGGTGATGCTCCTTATAAGCTATTGTACGTACAAGACGATGGAGAGCTTGGTAGCAAAGAGACTAAGCATATTAGCTTTATGCCTTATGTTCATAATGTTGATTCTTTTGGATACAATACCAATATTATACCTAAAGGTACTGCCTACACTGAAGAAAGCTGGGGCTGGTTACTAGATGATAAGTATAAAGGTAAAGTTGGAATAGTAAATGCACCTACAATAGGTATTTTTGACTTAGCTCTCGCGGCACAGGCACAAGGCTTAATTACATTTAAAGATATTGGAAATATGACAACAAATGAATTGGATAAATTATTTGAGATTATAAAAGCAAAAAAACAAAATGGTCATTTTGCCGGGTTTTGGAGTTCAGTACCACAGTCGATAGATTTTATGGTGAAAAAAAGAGTCTCAATTGAAAGTATGTTTTCACCTGGAGTATCAGGTGCAAGAGGACAGGGGATACCTGTTCGCTATGCCGCACCCAAAGAGGGCTATAGAGCATGGCATGGAGTGATGTGTTTATCATCAAAGACAAAAGGGCATGTGAAAGATGCCGCATATGAGTATATGAATTGGTGGCTTTCAGGATATCCAGGAGCTTTTATCGCAAAGCAGGGATATTATATTTCAAATTCTGAGCGCTCAAGAGAGCTTTTACCAAAAAATGAATGGGACTATTGGTACGAAGGTAAAGTCGCTAATGAAGACTTCAAAGGAACTGATGGAAAGATATCAGTGAAAGCTGGTGAATTGCGAAATGGGGGCTCATATATAAATAGGTTTAGCAATATCGCTGTATGGAATACAGTTATGGATAATTACGATTATAGCTTAGATAAATGGTATGAGCTTTTAAACTCTTAAGGTTTTAGTGCAAGAAAGTAAAAATAAGATACATATAAATATTGCGACTAGAGTAGGTATTGCTTTTGCTCTCGTTTTTATTGCAATTGGACTGATTGCATATCAATCCTATTTAAACTTAAAAGAAGAAAAAGAAAATTTAATACGTATAAAAAATGTTTCTGAAAGTTCTGCAAATGTCTTAGATATAAGTCGTGAAATCTCAGATATTCAAAGATTGGTAAAAGTATATGGGCAGAGTGGTAGTAATGCCGTTTTAGATAAGATTAACGAGAATTTTTCTAGTCTACAAATAAAGTTAAAAGAAGTTAAATCATCTATAAGTTCAGACAAGAGATTGGCTCAAGTAGAATCCTTAGAAACGCTATTAAAATCTTATGGTGAGAATATAAATTCTTTAAAAAAGCTCTACCAAATTAAAGATAACTTTATAAATAACGAATTTCCACATTTTTATGAAAGTGGACTTAATAAATTAAATGCAATGAAGGGAAGAAAAAAAGGCTTTGAATTATTAATATTAAATCAAATTATTCTAGATTGGAATAATATTAATTATAACGCTATTAAATATTTCTCTAGAAGAGATGCAGTTTTTAATGAAAATATTAAAACATATCTCAGGCATATGAATATTTTAAATGAGAAGAATGTTAAATCTAAAGAAATAAGTGAATTGATAAAAGGTTTTAAAAAAGTATTTAAACAAACACAACAAGCAAATAGAGTTTATCTCTCCCTTGTTAATGTCGTAATGGCCGGTACGGCCATAGAATTTACTAATTTAACTCAAAACTTACGAGTTGGAAGTATTAAAGATCTTAATAATATAAAAAAAATCAGTGATCAGAAGTTTATTAAAAACAAAAGAGATCTAACTTTATATACCTTAATATCAATTTTGTTTATTGTATTAATTGCATGGTATATTCACAATAGTATTACAAAAAAGATTGAGCAGATCGCGAGTACTTTTAATTCATTTGTTGAGGGAGATTTAAGTAAAGAAATACCTGCTATCAACCAGAGAGATGAAATTGGTTCATTAGCAAAAGCCGCTAGTGCTTTTAGAGATGTGAGTATAAAGATTAAAGAGGAACAAGCTCGTGCAGAAGAATTATCTAAGAGTAAATCTAAGTTCTTAGCTACTATGAGCCATGAAATTAGAACACCCATGAATGCTGTCCTTTCAAGTACAGCATTATTAATTGATGAAATTAAAGACCCTGAAAAACTAGAGCTTTTAAATACTATAAAAAACTCAGGTGATTCATTGCTAATTATTATTAATGATATTTTAGATTTTTCAAAAATTGAGTCAGGTAACTTAAGTATTGAGAATAGAGCTTTTGATGTAAAAAAAGCAATCAACGATATTATTAATTTACTAAATATAAATGCCTCAGAAAAAGGTGTGGTTCTAAATTCACATATAAATGAAAATACACCTGATTATATAATGGGAGATGTCACTCGATTTAAACAAGTTTTAATAAACTTATTAGGAAATGCAATTAAGTTTGCAAACTCTAATGTAAATTTTTACTTTGATATTAAGCTGCTCGAAAATGATTTTTGTGAAGTTTATATTAACGTTGAGGATGATGGGATAGGTATTGCCAAAGAGGATCAAAAAATACTCTTTGATGAGTTTTCACAAGTAGATGCATCTACGACTAGAAAGTATGGAGGCACTGGTTTAGGGCTTGCAATTTGTAAGGGACTTAGTAATGCTATGGGAGGAAAAATTGCTGTTAAAAGTGAGTTAAATAAAGGCTCAGTTTTTACATTCTCATTAAAGTGTAGGGTTGCGCAATCAGTGGATAAAGAGGCCGATGTTCTTGCTTTTAGTCAAAATAAAGAGTTAAATCCAAATTTAAAAATTCTTTTAGCTGAAGATAATCCTGTGAACCAAATGGTCGCTAGACGTATGCTACAAAAAATAGGGTATGATGTTACTCTTGCTAATAATGGTGAGGAAGCTGTCGCAATGGCTAAATTGAATAATTATGATTTGATATTTATGGATCAACACATGCCTATTATGGATGGTGTCGAGGCTACAAAAAATATTCGAAAACTTTCAATCAAACAACCATTAATATATGCTCTTACTGCCAGTGCATTTGATGAAGATAGGGTAAGATGTTTAAATGCAGGGATGGATGGCTTTTTAACAAAACCAATTATTATTGAAGAAATTATCGATTCTATAAAAAAGTGTTCTTAGAATTTATGAGCATTAATTATAAACTTATTATAAAAAAGTGGAGAGTCTTTAATTTCATTAAGATACAGCTCTTTAAAGTTTAAATACTCACTTTTATTACCTAGAATAAAAATATACATATCCTTAGAGAACTCTAATCTTTGTTCATATTGTTGAATCTCTTTAATTCGATTACTACCTTGAAAATTCATAACTTCAATATCGTATTTTATATCTTTAAAACCAGCGCTCTTAAGCATGCTTGGAATTTTTCTGGCTTGCTGTAAGTCTCCTGGGAAATGTTTTTTTATTTTATCAAGATATTTTATTAATTTTTTATTGGTGGTCCCTATATTTATAAGTGCTCCATCTGCATCAATTATAATGACCTGGCCTTGTACATTTAAAGAGTCATAAAAAGCATGTAAGCATTTTTGATAAAGCTTTCCATTAAGATGGTGGGCAACGTATCGATTTAAAATTAAATCATAAAACTTTCCAAGCTTATCTAGCTCACTAATATCAGCGTGATAATAATAAATTTCAGATTTTTCCGCCATCGCATCTGCAATTCTCGCTTCAGAACTATCACATGCTTCAACTTCAAGAGTAGGGAAAACTTCTTTAATATATCTGGCAGCAAGTCCAGATCCACAGCCCGCATCTAAGACATTTCCAACTTCAGGGAACTTAATTTTTTTTAATTCATCAGCAATTGAAAACTGCTCGATTTCTGATTGTTGATTTAGTCTTTCACATTCTGCAGCGTGTTCTAGAATATATAAATTTTTCATTAATTCTCCAAAAATATACTATGCATATCGGCATGAATCTGTGACACTTAAGGATAAAGGAAGTAATATGCAAGATAATACCGGTAAAATTTTAAGAGCATTACGCAAATATCATGGAATTAATCAAATTGAATTTGCTCAACTATTAGATTGTAATCAATCAACTCTTTCTAGGATTGAGATGGGTGTATTAGAGTTAACGGCAATGCAATGGTTAAACTTAGTAGAAAGATATCATTTAGATGCTAGGTGTATTACAACTGGAAAAATTGAGCAATTAGACCCCATAAAATTTAACCTTAAAAAGAGTCCAAAGTATGGCAGCTTTAAAAAGATGCCAAAACGCTATGATACTCTTAGAGGATCAACCGTTAGATCAGTCTATCCTTTTTTAAAGTTCATTTCCCATAAATTAGGTGAAGAAAAGAAAAATGAACTCTTAACTTCTTTAAAATTAGATCCTGATTATTTTGTGATTCAAAATCTTCCAATTAGTATTTTGGCGATACAAGATATCTTTTTGGCCATAGAAGAAAAAGGCCTTATTAGTATTGATAATTATCAAGAGATTTTAAATCATAATGATATAAGTGATACTCATTCATTTTTTCTCGATTCATTAAAGGTTTCATCTGCTGGTGAAGTAGCATTTAAAAAGCTTACTAAATTTGTTGCAAGTCATTTTGAAATAAACTCTAATTATGAATTTATTGGAGATAAGAACTGTTTTGTAAAAGCTACAAATCAAAGTTTTTTAAAAGAGTTAAAGCTTGATGATACTTTTGAAAAATTTAGATCACTTTATAATCTTTCACATTTTGATAAACTTGCACCTCTACTTAAATGGGATGGAAGCTTTAAGTTAAATAATTTAAATGATGGATGGGAAATAGCTTGTGCTACCTAATGAGCTGAATTTTTACTTAGAGCACTTAATCGAATGTTGTGGATTAGACTCCACTCAGGTTTTTGATGGAGTTAAAAGACATCATAATTTTGATGCATTATCACTGCAACAAATAGCAAATAACCTACAAGTACATTATACTCATTTATTATATCAGAGTGTCGATGCTAATTATTTAAAATCTATTCATTGTGCCCAATCTTGTAACGATCTCCCCAAGCGCTTTAAACATGGTGCCTATTCTTCAACGACTTCTTTAAAGTCTGTGCTTGATGAATTTATTGAGTACGAAAAATATCAAGATGCTCTAATGTATCTTCAAATTAATCCCAAGCACCTTAGTGAACATAAGAAAATGTCTATCACTATTATCTTTGATTTAATTCAATTTCTAAGTCGTTATATCGATGATAAGAGCTTAACTAATATTGCTCAAAGAAATGCAGATGCCTTTTTGGCCACGGACTTTTTTGGAGATGTTTTCTTTGATTGTTTAGATAATAGAAAGCCAGGAGAGTCTTTATTTGAGAATATTCATTTAATTGAGCGCAATTGGACTTATGATATCGAGCAATCAAATAATGGAAAAATGTTAATCCATACTTCCCAAACAGCAGAGATGTTAGATCATTGTCCTAATGAAAATTATACGGATAAAAATACAATAAAAATTCGTTTTGAATTTATAAAAAGAGTGCTTGAAAAAGTAGGGTATAAAAGTCATATTAAACAATTAAAAACACCAAGTGAGCGTGGTGAATTTACGTTTGAAATCGAATATAAGAAAATTAAGCGGCCTTTTTGGAAGAAGCAAGTTTTTGCTCTCCAATAAACTCAATCCGATTATCCCAAAGATCTTTTACCTGCATTGAATCCTGAATATGTTCATGGCCAAAACCATAATCATCTAGTGTCATGATATAACTTTCTACATTATCATACTTCTTAGTTTGAATAATTGGTAATTGCTCATTTTCATAATTTAAATAATTAAAGCCTATTCTTGTTTGCCTTTGATCTAATTTAAAGCGCACACTAATGGCCTGTAAAATATTAGGGATTTTATAAGTCGTATAAAAATGATAAAATAGATAAAATAAGAGATCAGTTAAAAAAACTTTTTCCTCTTTAGCTAAACTAGGCTCTACGGTAAAGCCAGTACTATAAGCAAGGTCTTGCCCGCGCCTTTCACAATTTATAATCCATTGATCAATTCCAAGTGAATGTTTTTGATAATGTTCAATATTATCCATAATTAAATGATCTTTAATTGGAAGCTTATGCCCATAAAGCTCACAATTTGATTTGGTTAGAGATTTAAAACCCATAATGACTTTATTTTGCTTTTTATCAAGCACCAATATGTGGTGGCAAAGAAAGTCATAATGATCTATTGGAAGGACACCATAAGGAAAGTACTTTGAATACCCTCTAAGTTTCATGCCCCAATTGTCCGAAAGCAGTGATCTAACCCTTGCATTTTTATCAAATAGATCATATGTGTTATAGATAGTAATGATTTGATAGCGTTTTAAGTAATCATTCATGCTATGCACATCGGAATAGATTAATTTATGTTTAAATAATTTTGAAATTATTTAAATGAAGTATAGAAAGGAATTTTATGCAAGTCATTGGTATCCATGGAAATGCACAGGATGCAAGAATTTTTAAGCACATAGATATAGATTCACTTAAACTTTTAACTCTACCAGGGCATGGAGATTCAAAAATCCTTGCTTCAACTCATAATATTTCTTCTTATGCAGCTCATATTAGTAAAGATATAAACACACCTACAATTGTCATAGGAAACTCATTGGGTGGACATATTGCTCTTGAGCTTGCCTGTATTAATAAAAATATTAAAGGTATTATCTCTATAGCTGCTCCTCCTATTACTAAAGATAATGTAGGGGAGTTATTTACTCCCAATGAGAATGTTGGTGTCCTTTTTAAAGAAGACCCAAGTGAAGAAGAATTAGAGTTGTTTATAAAAGACTCACTTACTAATTTAGAGCATAAAGAATTATTAAAAGATATGTTTTTAAAACAAGATCCACAAGTGAGACTTGATCTCTTGGCAGGACTTTCTAATATCGATAATGAGTTAGAAAAGCTTGCAAGTCTTAGTTTTAAAGTTAAATATGTTTTTGGTGAGAATGATAAATTCATAAATATTCAAAATCTTCCTAGTGAAATTCAAAATGAATTACATATTATCAAAGGTGCAACTCACTCCTTATTGCTTGAGAATGCAATGGAAGTTAAAGCAATAATAAATAATTATCTTAATAATGTTTAATTTATATTTTTAACGTAATAGTGAATATAGAGCCTTTATTATTTATAAACTCATATTCAAGTGTTCCACCTAGGTTTTCAATGGCATCACGACAAAACTTAAGGCCTATATTATGGCTTGTATTAAAAATACTTTGACTATCACTACTTTTGATTTGCTTTGTCTGTAGACCTTTACCATTATCTTCAATAAATATTTTAAGGCTGTTTTTTTCAAGTACGTTTGAAAGCTTGATCTTGGCATTTGGCCCAGCATATTTAATTGAATTTGAAAGTAAGTTTTCAATTACTCGATATAAAACATCATGATCAAACTTTAACTTTTGAAAAATATTGTTTTCTATCACAAAGCTTTGATGGTCATATTTAAGTGCATCGATATCCTCTTTAATTTCATTGAATAAGTAGGAAATACTATTTTCTTTTATATTTATATTTTGAGGGTTAGTTAATTTCTCATAATCAAGTATTGTTAAGGTAAGTTTATTCAATTTATTAACCCCACGATTTATTCTTTTATAAAAACGTGTGCTTGAAAACTCTTTATCTACTGCTTTTTGTGCCTCAAGGTTCATTTTAATTATAGAAATGGGGTTCTTTAGGTCATGAACTACTTGATTTATAAATCTCTTTTTCTCTTCTTCTTTCTTTAAGAGTGTTCTTTGAAGCCTTCTTACCTGTAATTTTATTTCTAACTGTCTCGTAAGAGTTTTAAGTAGTTTTCTTTGTTCATTACTTAATGATTTAGGTTTCTTATCAATTACACAAAGAGATCCAATTACTAAACCGTATTCATCTTTTACAATTTGAGATGCAAAAAATTTGTATCCACTATTATTTACAAGGGGGTGTTGTTTAAATCTTGGGTCCTTAGATGTATCATCAATAACAATTACATCATTATTAGCTAAAGCGTATTGGCAAAATGATTGTTTATAGCTAATTTCATCAAAATCAATGCCAATTTTAGATTTAAACCAAAATCTTTCGTTATCATATAAACTAAAAATGGCGATTGGGCATTCACAGAGTTGGCCCGCAATTTCTGTAATCTCATCAAAACTTTTTTCTGGAGCTGTATTTAAAATCTCCAATTCATCAATGATGAAACTCTTTTGACTTTTATTATTTCCCATATCGACCATAAAAACCTCTTAAAGTAATTTTATCTTAGTCTTTATCGGTATTAAATAATAAATTTTAATAAATTCTTAATATTTGATTAAAAACAATAGTTTACACTTCTATCATGGGCAGATATTATCCACTATAGAATATTATTTGCATGTGGGGATAGTTATTAAAACCTTAAAGTTCTTATTTTCTTCAAATTTAAATTTAAGAAAATAACCACATTTTTTACACATTAAACTAAGCATTTTCATATAAGTGTCAGAGGGCAAGTTAGTGTACGATGCTTCGCTTTTGAACTTTAAGTTTACGGCACTTTCTGTGAAATCTAAATTAATATACAGACATGATGTATGAATTTTTTCATTCATATCAAAAATATTAAAAATTATATTCTTAAAAACAAGTGGATTGTACTGAATGCTGTTCTTGGTGTTTAATATTTCGGATTCTACAATGATTGGGAAATATACACCCTCAACACTGTCAATTATCTTATTAAGATCAAACTTTAAAGCACTGGCCGGCTCTTTTTTTAAATTAAAGGTAACATCATTATTAGAAATTAAACGTAAATTAAAATTCTTATTTGAAAGAGAAGTGATAATTCCATTAATACGATTAAAGTGTGCACCAAGTTCAGCTTTATTTAGATATATAAGTGAGCTAAGGCTTTGGAGTTGGTTATTACTGTCGTGAACAATTGTTTCGATGTTTTCAGAGTCCATATGTTTAAATTCCTTTTTGCATATTTGATTATTCTGACATGTAAGTCACTTTTTGCAAAGACTTGGTAGAATTTTCTATGGAAATGTTTGTGTTCTTAATACTTGATTGAAATTCTTTTGCAAATAATGCCCTATAAGCTCACATAAAAAATATTTAGATAAAATAGTATTAAGACTTATTTATCTAAAAGGATTTTTTATGCGAAAAGGATTTTCACTTCTAATTCTTCTTACTATCTTTTCAGCTCATGCAAGTAATGAGCTGCTTTATATTGAAAAAGATCAATTTAAAACAGCGAAAGATGCTAATACCATTATAAAAAAATACTTACATCCTATAAATGCTAGACTAACTTTAGAAAAGAAAAGATTAGAAATGCTTTTAAGTGGTAAGTATAAATTTGTTGAAATTAACTCAATAGAAACAGAAGATATCCCTGAAATTGAAAATGATAAACCTATGCATGGTCTTTTAAATGCACAGGCTCCTTGGCATTATACAAATATCAATGCTGATGCTGCAGCACGATTAATTAAAAATCCAAAGGAAGTGATTGTGGCCGTATGTGATTCTGGTTTTGAAGAAGATCATAGTGATCTCCAAGGCCAATCAGTACCAGGCTTTAATTTTGTAGATAATTCATATGACACGACACCTTACACTCATCATGGAACAATGGTTAGTGGGATAATTGTAGGAAAAAGAAATTCAATTTTTAATTCTTCTGGAATTGCTCCTTTTGTAAAAATTATGCCACTTAAGATAACTACTAAAAAGGGCTCGACAACATTGAGTACTATCGTTGACTGTATAAAGTATGGTGTTGATCACGGTGCTAAGGTGATTAATGTGAGTTTTACAGGTGTTAATAATGATTCAATCGAAGAGGCCGGAAGGTATGCAAGACTTCATGGTTCTCTCTTAGTTTATTCAGCAGGTAATCAAGGCCGTAATCGTAGAACTTGGCCAGATCATAAAAATGTATTCATTATTGGTGGTACTCAAGAACAAAATACCAGGTGGAATTGTAATCGTTGGTATAAATTATGTGGTTCTAATTTTGGAGACTTTGTTGATGTGGTTGCACCGGCGAGAAATATTTTTACAACACGTGCCTTTGTCACATTTGGTGGGGATACTCATAGTGCACCAAATGGAACTTCTTTTTCTGCCCCAATTGTTAGTGCCATAGCAGCACTTATTTATAGTATTAATCCAAATTTCACTGCTGACCAAGTAGAAGATATTATCCAAAGTACCACTCAAACAGTTGGGAGTGGCTCAACTTATGTTTATGGCCATGGCTTAGTGGATGCAGAGGCCGCTGTAAAAAAGGCGCTTAAAAGCATTTAGAATAAACTTACTCAATAAGACAACGAAAACTATTAGGATCGGTCTCAGTAGTCATTTTGACTTTAGCGAGATCGATACTAATACCCAGATGACTTGGAAAGTACTCTTGCATATGCGGGGCAAGATCCTCACACTTTAATTGAAACTTTGATTTATTAGCTTCACAAATACCGGCAACTAATGCATTTAAATTCTCTGAAGTATCTATATCTTCAAATTGATCACCGAATTGGTACTCATTAAATTTGAAGAGGTCTTGATTTCCATACTTTTCAGACATGCTACAATCATCTCCCCACTTAGAATAACTTTCAGCAATAGAGCCAAAAAAATCACCAATGATTTCCTTATAGGCCTTTAGTTCTTGTTCATCTGAAACTCTCTCTCCAGAAAAGTTACTAAAGCTCGCCGCTTGTACGATTGCATCTCTTTCTACATTAGAGAGTTCGTCACCCTTTGCATTAACAAAGTTTGCAAAAGCAGCTTTTTCAATACATTCTTTAATATTGGTGGCCTTCTTATGAATAATATCAGTCATATTTTCTTTACAACCACCATACTTACCAGGAGCAGTAATACTTGAATTATTAAATTCATTTAATAAGCTTGCATAAGTCGATTGAGTATCCTGACATTTTGCTTCACTAGTATATTCAAGTCCTAGGAAAACATTTTTTTTCATGTATTCATATTTTTTGGGACTAATTCTTTTTAATCTTTCAGGATCATAGCGATATCCACTAAATGCTTCTGCAAAATCCTCAGCGGGATTAGTGGCACCATACTTTGAAACTTGTTTGTCATCTCGATAACTTTTCCACTCACCATCAAGTTCCATCCATCCCGTAATATTTAACCATTCAGGATCTTCATCTTGGTTGAGGCGAGAACCAATATTATGCCCAATTTCATGAATGACTGTGTACATTTGCATTTCACTACTATCTAAATCATCCCATGGATCATAAAAAGTTATAGTTGCATTTGCTAGAGTAGATGCAGAAGGGCCATAGCCATTCTTATAATGTTTAAAATACTGATTTCTTTCAAAAGGTATAAGGTGGGCCGGTAGATCATCAACAGCTTCTAGAATCGTGTCTAATTGAGAGTCTTTCCAAGCAGTAATATTATCATCAATTTCGTGAGAAAGATTTAATTCATATTTATCAAGTAAGTAAAGTAGTTTAGGTCCTTGGTTTTCACCAAAAATACTTTTGGCCGCACAAATAACTTTCTTACAATCACTTGGAATATTAAAAGTCTTTTGACTCTCTATGTTTTTACTTTTGTCCATTATATTCCATAGGCCATCAAATTCAGTTAGCTTTTTTAGTAAGGCAATTTTATGAGGTGATTCATCTTCTAATTGTATTCCAAAAAAATTATCACTTGCTAGCGGCTGCGCTGAATTATTTCGATTGATATAATTAAGCATACTTTCTTCGCTAACGGCTCCTGCATTCTGACATTTGGCATTTTTAACCTTATTATCAGTGGCTGCCCACCAATCGAGTACTTCTTCAGCAAAGTTTTCTGCATGATGAGAATCAGTTGGTACACAATCAATAAGTCCATCAGCATTGTGCAAGCACTGATGATGAGGTTGAGCATAGACGAAATTAAAAGAAATAAGTGCGAGTAGAATTAATACCATTTTTCCACCGAATATAATTTTTGAGTTATGGCCGAAAATCGTAATTTCATCTTTAAGCTCTCACTCTCATAAGTTTTATAATTTTCTTTTGATTTAGGAATTTCTTTAAAAGCATTGGCCTGCATATACTTTGCCAATTGTTGAATCTTAGGAGAGTGATCTAGAGTTCTAAAATAGATTTTCTCTACCGTCTTGCCCTTGGTGTGTAGACTAATAGGGTACTTAAGTTTTTTTACTTCAAAATAATACTTATTCTCTTTTTTTAATTGATACTTTCCAAGCACCTTTACGTATTCATCAAGACTATGTTGTTTCGTCCAATCAATTGCTTGTAGGTTCTTAGGCGTAAATAGTTTTTCAATTTGTTTAGGATTAGCATGAATGCTCATGCACACTAAAATAAAGAGTAATATGGCTTTAAATTTCATAAAAGCGTATCGGCTAAGCAAATAAAATAGTTGAGTAAAATTGATAATTATTTTGGTTTTGTTAAGAAAAAAAGTGGTAGCCAAGAGCAGAATTGAACTGCTGACCTCCGGGTTATGAATCCGACGCTCTAACCAACTGAGCTACTTGGCCACATATTTTGATTGAGCTAGGATACTAATTTCACTGATTTTGTTTGTCAATAATTCTCTACAGTTATGTCTAAAAAAATGATAAAATAAACTATGTTTAAAAGTAGTCATAAGCTTTATACCGAGCGCTTTATAAATCACCTAGAAGGCTTTATCGCTGAACATAAGCTCTTTAATAAGGATTCTCGTTTATTAATAGCTGTCTCTGGTGGTTTAGATTCAATGGCCCTTTTACATGCAATTTGTGAATTAAGAAGCTTCGGATATTCCAATTTTGTGCGAGTTTTACATGTGAATCATGGAACCCGTTCCGAGAATATTCACGAAGCTCGCTTGGTGGCGGATTATTGTAAGCTCTTGGGTTTTGAATTTATAGAAGAGAGGTTAAGTGGTCTGCATCCGGATAGTAATTTTGAGCATATTGCTCGAGAGAAAAGATATGATGCGTTGTACTCAAGACTTGCTGAGGATGAGTACTTGGTATTGGCCCATCATATTGATGATTCTTTTGAGTGGTCAGTGCTACAGATGTTTCGCAGTAGTAATCTTAAAAGTGCTCTGGGGATTCCGCTTAAGAGAGATCAGTTAATTAGGCCCTTTATGTGTGTCACTAAGGCGCAGATAAAAAAGTATATTGAAGCTTTTGATTTACCTTTTTTAGAAGATCCAACTAATGAGCAGACTCGTTATGAAAGAAATTATATAAGGGCGCAGATTTCTGAAAGCTTTGCACCAAGGTATAAGAATTATTTATTTCACTATGTGAATAGACAAAATGAACAAGCACGTGCTTTAGGTGTGCATTTAACTCAAAAGGTTGAGAAGAGTTTTCATATTCGCTATTTTGATGGTGAAGTGCATTTATATAATTTAGCTGATGAAACGACTCATGGTCTGGAAGTTCAGTTATTAAAGGCAATAAAGTTTTTATCTCCAAGTGGGAGAAGCTCATTGGCAAGAGAGATTAATAAGTGTGTAGCTGCTTATAAAGCTAAGAAAAGTGGGCCCATGCGCTTAGGCCCAAATGTGCAAGTCTATTTAAGTCAGCAATATATTTTAGTGGCCACCCTTGACTATGATAAAAGAGACACCATCTTTAGGGGTAATGACCAAGATTTTGTTCAATATAACTTTGAGCATTATCAAAGTTATCTAGAGATGATACTTGAAACCGCGAGGCTAAAAGGATTGTTTCCATTATATGTTGAAGTGCGTGATAAGCGGTTTAATTTCGAAGCTGGTAAAGCACATAAGCACATCAAGTTTGATGAGGCTCAAGTAATGCGAAACACCATTCCTGCCATTAAATTACTCAAGTATTGGGCGAAGCCTAAAAACCAAAAGTTTAGCTTAGAATTACGCTTTTTATTCTCTGTTTAACTTGATTAAAAAATCTATGAGTTTTACAATTAGTAGACGCATTGAATAGGATTAATGCGAAGCTTTAAGGATAAAGATTATGAGAAGACAACAAAAAACTTTGGCCCTTTGGATCGTTGTTATTTTGATTATGGTTTTCGCCATGAAGGCCATTGATAAAAAGGACGCCACAACTAAGAATATTTCTTATTCTGACTTTGTAACTTATGTACAAGATAAGCAAGTAAGGGATGTTACTTTCCAAGGTGATAATACAATTATTGGTAATTTTAAAGAGGATGCTCTGGATTATCCTGGTAAGAGTTTCTTATTAGTAGGTAATACTGGAGAGCAAACTTTTAAGATATTAAGAGAAAATGGCATTACTCCTAATTATAAGAAGGAGGAGAAGCAGAGTTTACTCAGTACCATTTTAATTAATTGGTTCCCGATGATTCTGATTTTCGTTATTTTCTTTTTCTTTTTAAGGCAATTACAATCCGGTGGTGGGAAGGCCATGAGCTTTGGAAAATCTAAAGCCAAAATGCTTAATGAGTCGGATAAGAAGGTTACGTTTAAGGATGTAAGTGGGGTTGAAGAAGCTAAGGAAGAGTTAGTTGAAGTGGTAGACTTTTTAAAGGATCCTAAAAAATATACTAAGCTTGGTGGTAAGATTCCTAAAGGGGTTTTACTGGTTGGTCCTCCCGGGACTGGTAAGACTTTACTTGCACGTTCAGTGGCAGGTGAAGCAGGTGTTCCATTCTTTAGTATTTCTGGTTCAGACTTTGTTGAGATGTTTGTTGGTGTTGGTGCCAGTCGTGTTCGTGATTTATTTGAGCAAGGTAAGAAACATGCTCCATGTATTATCTTTATTGATGAGATCGATGCAGTTGGACGTCATAGAGGCCATGGAATGGGTGGTGGTCATGATGAGCGTGAGCAAACACTTAACCAAATGCTAGTTGAAATGGATGGTTTTGAGTCTAATGAGGGTGTGATTATTATGGCCGCAACTAACAGAGTTGATGTTTTAGATCCAGCACTACTTAGACCTGGTCGTTTTGATAGAAGAGTAACTGTTGGTCGTCCAGATGTTAGAGGACGTCTTGGAATTCTTAAAGTGCATACTAAGAAAACTCCTCTTTCTCCAAATGTTAATTTAGAAGTTATTGCTAAGGGTACTCCAGGATTTACTGGTGCTGATTTAGCTAACTTGGTTAATGAGGCGGCTCTTATTGCAGCTAAAGAAGGTAAAGAGAAATTAGAAACGATCGATTTTGAAAACGCTAAAGATAAAGTGCTTATGGGTGTTGCTAGAAAGTCGATGGTGATTTCAGATAAAGAAAAGAGAAATACTGCTTTTCATGAATGTGGACATACAATTATTGGTGAACTTTTACCACATACAGATCCAGTTCATAAGGTAAGTATTATTCCTCGTGGTGGTGCTCTAGGTGTAACGGTATCGCTACCTAATGAGGATAAATTAAGTATGACTCGTGAGCGTGCTCATAATGAAATATGTATGCTGCTTGGTGGACGTATTGCGGAAGAAATTGTTTTTGGTGATTTCACCAGTGGTGCTCAAAATGATATTGAACGTGCCACTCAGATCGCTCGTCACATGGTTTGTACTTGGGGGATGAGTGATGTACTTGGTACTGTAAACTTTTCTAAAGATCAGTCAAATCCATTTGGCTATGGTGGTGGACAATCAGAGAATGGAAATTACTCTGAAGAAACTGCAAGAAAAATTGATGAAGAAGTTTCAAATATTATTAGAAAGAATTATAAGCTTTGTAAGGATCTGCTTATTGAGCATAGAGAAACTTTAGATCATATGAGTGAGGCCTTAATTGTTTGGGAAACTCTAGATAGTGATCAAATTCAAAGATTAATGAAAGGTGAGGACATCGGACTTCCTGTAATGGGAGATGATGATGATCATTCTGGAAAAAAAGAAAAAGTTGAAAAAGAAGCTTCCAAAAAAGAAGATGATAAGGGAAGTGCTGGACTTGATCCAAAACTAAGCCCAGCTTAAAACTAAATGCAAGAATATCTTAAACATAAGAGATATACATCAATGGGGGTCTTAAATATGACCCCCAATTCATTTTCTAAGGCCGATATTAATAAGGACATTGCAATTGAATATAATTCACTCAAAACTTGGAGTGATATTATTGATATTGGTGCAGAGTCAACTGCTCCCATGAATGCACCCATTGATGCAATCACTGAATTAAATCGTTTGGAGAGTTGCTTTGAGGCCATCTATCAGGCCATTGCCCACCCACGTATAAGTATTGATACCTATAGGCCTGAAGTTTTTTATGAAGTCTATTTATGGTTCAAAACTTATTGGCCAGCAAGCAAACTTATTTGGAATGATGTAAGTGGTTGTGTGGATGATGATTGTTTAGCACTCTTAAAAGAATGTCCTGATATTGAGTATGTCCTTTGCCATAATCGTGTTCCAAAAAGAGATATGACTAACACGCATATGCAGTACGCCTCAGAGAACTTTGATATAACAAAAGAGGTTTTTGAGTTTTTTAATGAAAATACCCAAAAGCTTAAAGGCCAAGAGGTGATCTTAGATATGTGCTTTGGTTTTGCAAAGACTAGAGAACAGAATCTCCGTCTATTTCAGAATATGCGCACCTTTATAAATCAATTTAATCAACATCAACACTTAATTGGTATTTCTAGAAAATCATTTCTAAGACTTGATCCCATTGGTGATTCAAAATCAGTGGATAATCAAAAACACCTCGATGCTTTACAGGCGATGGTATTTAATGAATTAAATTTAAATAGTCCCCAAATAATTTATCGAGTGCATGAACCGAGTAGTTTTTTATTATGGGATCATTTTTTAGAGTTAGATATTTAATCTATTAGCTTTCGTTTTAAATTTGCCAAGGCGCCAAATAATTTTTAAAATTAAATTATGAAAATAAGTCATATCTTTATTTATGGGGATAATTTAAATAGTCTTTGTGACTTTTATAGTTTTGTCTTTGATTGCGAGATCATTCTAAGTGAAGCTGATCCCTATATTGTCTTTGATGGTTATAAATTTGTTTTTAAAAAAGTTCTGGGAAAAAGAAATAATATTTTACCAAGTTTCAGTCTTGCGTTAAGTGAAGATGAGTTTAATGCACTAAGACAGAGGTTGAGTTTATATAATTATAAAGCGGGTCTCGAGGATAATGAGCAGCTTGGTAATGAAATAAATGATCCTTGTGATAATATTTTTCTAGTAGATAAAGTGGATTCAAAAAAAATATCTGAGCAAACTGTAAGAAACTGTTAGTTTACCTTTTCTGTTTATGAATTATAGACTTATTGCTTCAACAATAAATAAAGGAAAAGGAAATCCTATGAAATTCATTTTATTATCTTTAACAATACTTTTAACTCTTAATGTTAATGCATCTGTTGACGTAGTTTATGGTGATGACAATAGAGTAGATGTTTACGCATCGAACAACCAATTCTATGTTGATTTAGCAGCATCTACTGCAGCAATGATTAAGAACTCTAATCTGCAAGTGCTAGGTGACGAAGTTAAAATTAACGGAAGAAGTCTTGAGGCTCGTGGAATGTGTGCAAGTGAGAGATTTTCTCATCAATCAACTGCTGCAAGCTGTTCAGGTTTTCTAGTAGGTGAGAATTTATTAGTAACTGCTGGTCACTGTATTGAGAATATGAGTGATTGTAAGTCTAATGACTGGGTATTTGACTATAAAGTTGAAAACGATACTCAAAAAAATGTAACTGTTGCTAAGACTGCAGTTTATAAGTGTAAGAGAATTATTGCTCAAGATCTTTCTAGAAGAACTAAAGATGATTACGCTTTAATCGAGCTTGATAGAAAAGTTACTGATAGAGCTCCATTAACTTATAGAAGAAGTGGAAAGATTAAAAGAGGAACTGAAATCGTTGTTATCGGTCACCCAAGTGGTCTTCCAACTAAAATTGCTGATGGTGCAAAAGTTAGAAGCGTAAATAATGTTTACTTCCAAGCTAATCTTGATACTTATGGTGGTAACTCTGGTTCAGCAGTATTCAATGCTCAAACAGGTGAAGTTGAAGGTATCTTAGTTCGTGGTGAAAGAGACTATGTATATAACTCAAGTAAAGGTTGTTACGAAACTAATTACCTTTCAGACAATGGTGGACGTGGTGAAGATGTAACGCTTATCACAAACATCAAAGAGCTTAGATAATAAATAGAATATAAAAATTATTCATATTTTGATACGGAAGGTCACACATTGTGTGGCCTTTTTTTTTGAATGCTAGAAGCTGTAAGTTGACAGATAAGAGTAGAAAAAAAGACAATGAAGAATAATTTATTTTTTAATAAATACTAGGAGAGTATATGCGTTATTTTTTATTAAGCCTCATGATGGGGATGAGTGTAAATGCAGCTACTATTGCAGTAATTGATAGTGGTGTTGATGTTGAACACAGAGACTTTGTTGGTCATATTTGGATGAATCCAACAGAGATTGCTGATAATAATCGTGACGAAGATAGAAATGGTTATCAAGATGATGTTTATGGTTGGAACTTTGCTGAAAATAATAATTTAGTAATTGATCGCAGCTACCTTGGAACATTTTCTAACGATCCATACAAGTTCTTTGAGATTCAAGGAAAGATGTTCATGGGTACAGCAACTCAAGAAGATATTGAATGGGTTAAAGAGAAGCGTGGAGATGCAGAGTTTATTAAAGAGATGCAAAAGTTTGGAAACTTTGTTCACGGTACTCACGTTGCTGGTATTACTGTAAGTGATGCTACTGAAATTCTTTCAGTTAAATTAATTCCTACGGAAGTTAAATTACCTGGTCAGAATTTAAACCAAGGTATTAATCCAGAATTACTATATGCTAATGATGGTTTTAGAATGAAGCTTTTAAAGCAAGCTCTTTCGGCACTTGCTGGTCAACAAATGACTATGTTAGAGGAAATTGCAGTTTATGTAGGAGATCACGGAGCACAAGTTGCTAATGGATCTTTTGGAACTGGTTATAATCAAGCGAAAATGATTACTGATAATCTATTTAAGGTATTCTTTTTCAGATCACCTAAAGAAGAAGAGAGTGATTTAGTTGCTAAGTACTTTTTAAATGAGTTAATTAAGTTTGGAAAGAATATGGTAGCGGCTGCTCCTAAGACTTTATTTGTATTTGCTGCTGGTAATGATGGAATGAATAATGATATCTACCCAACAAGCCCTACAAACGTTCAAGCGGATAATGTAATTTCCGTTGCAGCTACTTATAAGAGAGAGTTTATTGCACCATTTTCAAACTATGGTACTGAGATGGTTGATGTAGCAGCTCCAGGGATGTTAATTCATTCTCAAATTCCAGGTAATGAGTATCTTGATGTAAGTGGTACATCTCAAGCGTCTCCATTTGTTGCTAAAATTGCTGGTGAGATCTTTGATATTAATAAGAATTTAACTCCAGCAGAGGTTAAGAAAATTATCTTAGGAACTGTTGATAAGAAAGGATATCTTTCTGAAAAAGTTAAGACATCTGGTATTGTTAATACTGAAAGAGCAACTACGGCAGCAAAGCTTAGTTTAACGACAGATATTGATACTGCAATTCAAACAAGTATGAATTCAGTTGATGATATTAAGAGTGATAATACTAAGAGCAATAAGTTCTTTAAGAATATTACTCCTATGCCAATGCCAAGCATGTTTGTTTTAAAATAAGAATTTACTTAAATTAAAATAGAGAAGGGTCAGTTTTACTGGCCCTTTTTTTTATTCAATACCTAGAATGCTTCCCCAATTACTTTTAACTTCTGCTGCAATATCATCAGATAATGAGTCAGAGAAAGATTTTCCATTAGAGTACTTATAGTCTTCAACATGGCTTGTGATTGCATCTGCTGCTAAATCACTATTCTCTGCTTGGCCTAAAGCTGCGGGTCTAACATTTCCATTATACATAGCTGTAATAAGTTTTCTTCTTTGGGAGTATGAAACTCCTGACCAATTAAAGCGTCTACTAATTTCAGTAGGGTTCCATTTTTGTTGTAGGATGGCCTTTGACTTTCTTACAACCTTATTCTTATTAACGGCCCAATCCCAACCACCAACACTGGAATCAACTGATTGAACGGTAATGCCATCACGGGCTTCACTATAACCAGCAATCCCTAGACCACTTACTAATTGAACTTCTGCAAAATCATCAGCAAAGCTAGTGGAAGACATGTCAGCAAAGAGTTTTTCAGTGACCATGCCATTGATACGATTTTTCACAGATGTTTTATTAGTCATCACATCAGAAAAATTATCATAAACATAATTTATGATAGGTGATGGGTTTTCTCTAAACATAGTTTGATTAAATTTACGCGTATACTTTAAGTGATCCGCAATCACATCTTTCATTTTATCAAAACGATCATAGATAAATGGAATTTCATTTTTACGAGTCGATGTTTTTTGTAATATTCTATCTCTTGCCAGTCTTTGATTGTATGGATCTGACCAACGACATGCATTTCTTCTCTCACTTGCAGTTGAGCTTGGAACAAATGACTTAATTTCTTCACGACATTGCTTAACAGCGAGATCTTCAAAAGTTGTGATAACTTCTTTTTGAATATTTGATTTAATTATAAAATCAAATGCCCCAGTTGCGGCTAATTGTCTTGGTGAGCTATAGCTATTCATATTGCGACATACTTGTTTAAGTTTGTTCTTTTGATTGGCGTATGCTGTTGAGCCTAGGGCCTTAGAGTATTGTACTCCAGAAACGACAGTTTCTATAATGGTATCAATTAAACTCAGTGCATTTGGATCACTTGGCATTGAGTTCATATTATCAATAAATTCTGTAATTTCTGGTTTAAATTTTGAATAGAGCTTAGTGATACACTCTGGACTTACAGCTTGAAAGAAATCATTATAGTTCTGTGGTGCTACTCTTTGATTAACTTTTGCTCTTAAATAATCATGAATAGAATCAACAGAATGAGACATGGTAATGCTCTCATATTCACTAATAAAACTATCAATAGAATTGCCTTTAGTTTGCATATGGGCACTATAGGCCTTGGCCAAGCTATAATTTACAATCTCACTAGATTTAATACCACTTGGTAGGGATATTCCATATTTTTGGCGCAGATCATAAGCAGCTCTTGCAATAATATTTCCTACTTCAGTATTATTTTTAATCACACCCTCAGATTTAAGTGCCAGTAAAAGACTGCCAGTTTCTTTGACGATAATTTTTGGTAGAACATATTCAGTGGCTTCTTTTTCACATTCAACTTGCATGCTATCTAGGCCACCGGCCGCATTAAATTCACCAAACTTTTTCCAATTACCAGCTTCTCTTTGTAATTTATTTCTAAAACAACTACTTACTATATTGGCAGCATCATCTTTCAGGCCATTTAAGTAGCTAATGTTTTGAATTTGTCCTGCCATTTCTTTAGAAATATTTTCAATGGATTTTTCAGTTACAATTTCAGCAATTTTAACAATTCCATTCTCTGTACAATTATAAAAATCATTATTTTTTTCTAAGTAGCTTGTGGCATCACTCTCATTATTTATAGGAGTCAGTGTACTCGCCGGATTGGCACCAATTGCATTTTGAGCATTTGTAATGGCCTCTCTGGCACAACTATTAAAGAGGCTTAAGGCATTAAATGCACTTGAGCTTTGATTTAAATTAAATTTATCAATTGTATCTTTTAAACTTTTCTCAATAACTAATTTAGCTGCTGCCATTTCTACATGAGGTGTACATAAGAGTGGATTGGTTTTAACTAATGAGTTTCTATTTTGTTCCACATTAATAATATAATTTTGTTTTGCCAAACACACATCAAAAGAGCCTCGAATAATTCCATCAACATTATCAACTAATGCTTTAGGATACATTTGTCCATCACGCTCAATCAGCTCATCATCTTGAAAGGTATTCATAAGATCTGGTTGATTTAACAATAATTGGCTTACAAAATCTCTTGAAACACTTGTTTCTGCAACTTCAGCACATGCACCGACAATGGCCTCAAAGTCATTAGGCATGGTATTTTGCAATAGACTTCTATTATGAGTTATTTCATCAATACTATAATCATCTGGATTTAGTCTTTGAGCATTAAGTACTTTCTTAGTAGAACATTGTACTAATTTATCCCAAGTTCTCTCTGTGAAAATTTCCACTTTTTCATCAGTTAATTCAAAGTCATCTTTAAATGCTTCTTTTTGATCTACTATTAAAGAGTTTAATAAAGGTTTGATGGAAGTAAAAATTGATTCCATCACACAGCCTTGCACCACTTGTGAGTCACTAGTATTAGGATCACCACTCATTAAATTTACCGAGCCAGAACAAGAATTTTCATCACACTCACTTGGATTGGCAGCACAGTATTCTTCTTTAAGACCAAGTCTTGTTTGTAATGAATCACTTTTTCCATAGCCAATACGATCGAGGTAAGGCTGAATACATGCTTGATATTTTTCATAACTACTTGGTAGGATCTTTTCTTCAATAAAAGCTTTTCTTTTATCAGCATCCCAAGTTTCAGGTAATTTATCTTTAAATGAGTTTTCAATTAAGTAGGGGATAGACTTACTGGCAACTTCTACAGTTGCATCAATACTAAAACCATAACTAATATAGTCCATGGCCTGTTCATCATCTAGTTTCTTGGCCTGTAATTCTTGATAACTATTAAGGCTTGATACAAACTCATCTGTATTATTAACATAAGGACCAATAAGACCATTAACTTCTTCTTTTATCACTGAGTCCACAAATGCCATGGTAGCACGACGAGTAATGCGATCTTTTCGCTTATTAAGCTTCATTAGGCTTAAATTTCTAAACTCACTACCAACTGATCTTGCAATATTCTGAGCTTGTTCAAAGCTAAGGATACCTGGAGGTTTTGGCATAATACAAGAGTCTCTTGCTACTAATAAAATAGAATTAGTTACAAAGAGATCACTTCCTTTTTTACCGCCACAAGTATTATATAGATCGACCATGTCATCTGTATCATCACCAGCAAAGAGCTTAATTAAAAGATGAAAAAGATTACGTGAACTCTTATATTCAACTAATTCTTCTTCTCTTAATTGAGAGATTTTAGTTTGTAACTCAATATAATCTGCAACTTGATCACAGCGATTTGCATTTTCACTTAATTGTAAGATTTCCACTAGATCTCGCATAAGATCTAAGTAAGCTGCACTAAATTTATAAGGCTGATAACATTCAACCATATCTAAAGTGAACTCATCTTCTTCACGGAAAATAATTTGTCCACTCTCTATGGTGACAAGTTCACGTTCACGATTACAAATTTGGGTGCTTGAAACAACGATATCATCTGTCAGTACACTAAGATCATTAATATTAGGAATGGTTCTACTAATAAACTCTTTGGGGTTATTTAACTCTGGAATACGAACATCGTATTGTGAATTTTCATTTAATTTAAATTCAATTTGATACTCCGGACAATAGTCCAGTGGTGATATACGTGTCCACTCCTCAGTCTGTGCAAAGACTGAAGTCGTAAATACTAAAAAAAGAATAATCAAAGATTTGATCATTAAAAAATTCCCTTAACTCCAAATTCCTTATCGGAGCATTCAGGAAAATAATGAGAAGAAAATTTAAAGTAAGCTCTTGGAATTACTTATAAATTAATATACTTTCGCGCCTTTCTTGAAAGAGATCCTGATTTTCAGACTCAAGTTTTAAAAGGGTATTATAATCAAGGTTCTTTTCATAAAACTCACGATAACGATCATCTCCATTAATCATATCCATAGGATTCATATCCTCACCATATTCATAGGGATCATTTTTATAATGAAAGTCATCACCAAGTTCTTGTACTAGTGCTTGTAAAATTAACTGACAAGTTTTCCAAGGTTGAAATGCTTTTCTATCAGTTATATGAATTTGATACCCACCACAACCAATACCAGCATGTTTTTGAAAAGTTGGCTGAAAATTTATTGGTCTTAAAAAGAATCCATTTAACTCTGTTGCTTTAAAGATATCATTAAGTTTTGTCTTGAAACTCCATGGCTCAATACCTGGATGGCCTACGATTTCAAGTGAGCGAGTTGTTCCTCGACCTTCACTTATATTTGTTCCCTCAAATAAAACGGTACCCACAAATGGAATACAACCTTCAATAGTAGGAAGATTAGGGGATGGCATTACCCAAGGGAGTTCAGTATCTTCAAAATACATTTCTCTTTTCCACCCATCCATTTCAATGATTTTTAGATTGGCTTTTTTATCAAAAAAGTATTTTTGGTGCATCAGTGCGACTTCGGCCATAGTCATACCATGGCGTACCGCTAATTCATGACGGCCTACAAAGCTTGCAAACTTAGTATCAAGAATATTACCTTCTGTTTGCAAACCACCAATAGGATTTGGACGATCAAGAATAATCACTTCAATATCGAGATTGGCACACTTTTCTAATAAGTGAGTCATGGTATAAATATAAGTATAAATACGGGTTCCAACATCTTGCATATCCACAAAGAGATGATCAATACCAGCGAGCATTTCATCAGTGGGAACACGAGTCTCACTGTATAAAGAATAAATAGGTAATTTAAAATAAGGGTGAGTAAAATGATCTGATTCAATCATATTATCTTGTACATCTGTGACAAAGCCGTGTTGTGGCCCATAGACCTTCTTAACGCGATCTCCAAAGAGTTTTAACATGATTTCAAGGGTATGATTAAGCTTACTATCGATACTAGCACTATGACACAAAACACCGACATTACCTTTAAATAACTTATATTGATTCTCATCCTGTAAACGATCAATTCCCGTTCTAACTTTTGCCATCAGGTTCATCCTTTGATTTTCATTTTAAATCTACTTTGCTAATATTATACATAGAAACACACACTATGAGCACACAAAAATTCACTATAGGGAGGCATCAATGGAAGAACAATACCTACATCTAATGCGTAAGGCATACTTAGAGGGTGATGAGAGAATGGATCGTACCGGCACTGGTATTAAATCTATTTTTGGTCATCAAATGCGCTTTGATTTATCAGAGGGCTTCCCGATGTTAACGACAAAAAAACTACATTTAAAATCTATTATCCATGAGTTGCTTTGGTTTTTAAAAGGCACTGGTAATGTAAAATATCTCCAAGATAATGGCGTGCGTATTTGGAATGAATGGGCCGATGAAAATGGTGATCTTGGTCCAGTCTATGGTGTGCAGTGGAGATCATGGAAAGGTGCTGATGGTAAGACTCATGATCAAATTAAAAATGTAGTAGATCAAATTAAAAATAATCCAAGCTCAAGAAGAATTTTAGTCAATGCGTGGAATGTTGGTGAGCTCGAAAATATGGCCTTACCTCCATGTCATATGATGTTCCAATTTTATGTTAGTAAGGGAAAGCTTAGTTGCCAATTATATCAAAGAAGTGCTGATATCTTCTTAGGTGTCCCTTTTAATATTGCAAGTTACGCTCTTCTAACTATGATGATGGCACAAGTTTGTGATCTAGAACCAGGTGAGTTTATCCATACTTTAGGGGATGCACATATTTATTCTAATCACTATGAGCAAGTTGAAACTCAATTAGCTCGTGAGCCAAGAAGTTTTCCTAAACTTAAAATGAATAAAGACATTAAAGACATCGATGGTTTTTGCTTTGATGACTTTGAATTAGTTGATTATAATCCGCATCCACATATTGCTGGGAAAGTAAGCGTATAATGATAAAGTCATTGATCGTTGCCCATGGTGAGAACGGTGAAATCGGTTTTGATAACCAATTACTATGGCATCTTTCTGATGATCTAAAAAATTTTAAAAATCACACAACTGGGAAACCAATCGTCATGGGTCGCAAGACCTATGACTCGATTGGGAGACCCTTGCCTAAAAGAACCAATATCATTCTCTCTCGTCAAACTGATCTGCAAATTGAAGGTTGTCTTGTAATGTCTTCCTATGAAGCCGTTAATGAGTGGGCCATGGAGAATCAAATTGAAGAATTAGTCTATATTGGCGGTGGTAAGATCTATCAAGATGTTCTATCAGAGGTAGATAAAATGTATATCACCAAAGTGCATGGAAGTTTTAAGGCCGATACTTTTTTTCCAAGCTACGATATGGATAATTATGAAATCCTTGATCATTACACTCACGAAAAAGATGAGAAAAATGAATACACTTGGGAGTTCTTTGAGCTTTTGAAGAAATAGGCTATAGTCCTCTTATGCAAATAAAAATTGAATCCCTTGGTCTAAAAACTGACATTATGATCTCCTCCTTAGAATGCGAAATGCATTATGAAGAGCATTATGCTTATATGAAAACTCCTAAAAGAGGAGATTATTATTGGGGCAACTTTCTTATCACTCAAGCTCAAATTAATTCTCAAGCAGAGCTGGATGCTCTTATAAACGTGTATAAAAGACATTTTGATACTCATGGGAAATTTATCACAATCGCATTTGATAATCCCATGGGAGATATTGGGCGATTAAGTATTTTCAAGAATAATGACTTTGATATTTATACCAACTTGGTTATGCAATTAAATAAAGAAGACTGGAAAGCCAAAGATGATTTAAATGAAAATTATACTTTTAAAGTTATTAAGACCAAAGACTATATAATGGATTTGGTTGCCGTCCATCATGATCCTGATTGGAGGTATGGGCCAGGTCAGGATGAATTTTTAACTGGTAAGTTTGAAGCTCTTATAAAATTGGAAGAAAATGGAATAGGCCAGCGCTATGTCTTAATGGATGAAGATAAAATTATTGCTGATCTTGGGATTTATCATCAAAACAGGTTAGCTCGATTTAACGATGTGGTCACTCATAAGGATTATCGTAATCAAGGCCTTTGTTATACTCTGGTTAATAAGGCCTGTGAGTATATATTTAATAATTCTGATGTAGAAATTTTAGTCATGCAGGCTGATGAGAATTACTTTGCTCATAAGATTTATCGTAAAGTTGGTTTTGAAGAGACGGAACGTTTGCTATCGATTGAGTGGGTAAGTGGTAAACATAAAGACACTCATTCAAAGAAAATGGTAGTTAAGGAGAAAGAAAGACAAAGGATAGACATTCTAAAAAGTTTTGAAAGCCTTTTTAAAGATAATAAAATTATTTTTCTTAACTTAATAATTATATCAACTTATTTTATATTTTCATTTTTACTTCAATCAAATAAAAATATTTCTGAAGTTCTAGAGTATTTGTTAATGTCAATTACACTTTACTTTTGTACTATAGTTTCTTTTTTATTCTTTGAAAAATTACTTGTTGAAAACCTTGGCCTTCTAAGAAGAAAAAACTTTGTTAATGACTATTTTAGCTTCTGTGTCTTTAACCCATTTTTAATTTCTATTATAACTGCTATTTCTTTCATTGTTTTTAAAAGTATTTTGTTTTTAATTTTATTCATTTGTATTCTAACTTTAATTTTTGTGGAGATTATAAAGAAGAAAATATATAATTCAGAATCTTTTAAAAATGTTAATCACCCCAGTACTATAAATACTTATATTTTCTTTTTAGTTTTATTAAATGTAATTTTATATTTTATTATTGTAGTTTCCCCAATTGCTTTATTCATGAAGAGTTTATAAAAATAAAAAAGGGAGTGATCCCTCACTCCCTAGTTCTTTACCTGTTAATAAAAATACAGATATAAGAAAATTGTAACGTAAACCATCATAGTCATCCTTGATATGACCACATCAGTGTGGAAGGAATGCTATTCGTTTAAGAGACAATTTAGATATAGCAAGGCCTCTTAATTTAGAGGCCTTTATATTTTATTGAATTTATATGCTTTTATCCTAGTGCTTAATTACTTTTATACTAGCAACCTGCAGGTTCAGCAGGATCGTATGTGAAGACAAATGGTATCTTCATGATTTTTCCACGATGCTTGAATTGGATCCACATTTTTTGCACACCTTTGAGCATTTGTTTTTGATCATGAAAATTAAAGCGCAGGATATGATCAAATACCGTGTCGTTGGTGTCATCGTCATCATCGTCTAGGATGAATGGAGAGTGCATATGGGCAAATGGCATGGCACCCATCATATGATTCATATAGCCCTCACTTAACCAAACACTATGGGCAGCTTCGCTAAGCCATGGTTGAAAATCCATTAATGGTTCATATTGCTCATTAACTTTATGAAACATTTCGATTTCAAATTGAACGATATTTCCAGAACAACCCGTTATGGTACGGTATGAAAAATTCGCCATATAACTTGGATCTGTGTCAGTGTCATTTCTTTTAAAAAACTTAGTTATTGATTCATCACTATTTGTTGGATCTGGATTTAATGTCACAGTATTTGATTGTCCCATCACATGTACCATCGCGTGATCCATACGCATGCCAACTCCGTGAACTATTACATCGGTCATAACCATGTACATACCTGGTTCTCTAAGAGCTGCATGAGTGTCAAAGTTGTCTGGGTCTGCATAAGGCATATTTAGAGTGATTGAAAAGCGACCAGTTATGGGATCAAAGTATGGGTGCACGTGCTTAAAGACACCAAGGTCTTTGGAAGCAATTACCATATGCATGTATTTTCCATGCATAATTTTAAAGTCTTTATAGACTTCATTAGTTCTTGGATCAGTAAAATACACTTCTACTAAAGTTGGTGTATTTGGTTTGATCATCATATGTTGCATGCCTTGTACTTTTTTACCGTTGATAAAAAAATGGGATTGAAAATCAATTCCGTTAGCAAGCACATAGGTTGCGATTAAAAATAATGCAATGAATAATTTCATAGATAAACTCCGTTTGTGAAAGTTTATCTAAAGCGATTTAGTCTTGTAAAGCTTGCTTTTTTACAAGTTCTCACATTACTAGGCAGCTAGCATTTTATTAAGGAGAATATAAGAAATTTTAAAATGGAGTTTAAAATGTTTAAAACCTTAAGTTTAGTCATGACTTTTTCACTGTTTGCTATGGCAGCTGAAGTTCAAGTATCAAACTCACCAAATGTCGCTTTAAGTGCCGCTCTTGATTTAAAAAAGGGTGCAGTAAGTGCTCGTAAAGGAAATGATATTTGGGGATGGACTGATCCACAATCTGGTAAAGAATATGTGATTATGGGTCTTGATTCAAAGGCCTCTTTTGTTGATGTTACCAATCCTAGTAAGCCAATTCATTTAGCTGATTTAAAAACGGCTACAGTTTCTTCAACTTGGAGAGATATCAAAATCTACAAGCATTATGCTTTTATAGTTAGTGAGGCGTGGATTCACGGAATGCAAGTTTTTGATTTACATCGTTTAAGAGCGTTAGATGGAAGTAAGGTAGAAAAGCTAAGTGCAGATCTTCGTTACCGTGATTTTGGAAATGCCCATAATATTGCAATCAATGAAGATAGTGGTTACGCCTATGCGGTTGGAACTAGTACTTGTGATGGTGGATTACATATAATGGATATTAGAAAACCACTTGAGCCAAAGTTTATTAATTGTGTTGGTCGTGGTGTTTATGAAATTCCAACTAAGCATGGTGATGCTTATACTCATGATGTTCAATGTGTTATTTATAATGGACCAGATGTTCGTTATCTTGGAAAAGAGATTTGTGTTAGTTCAAATGAAGATACAGTTAATATCGTTGATGTAACAGATAAGAATAAGCCTTTTCAAATCAGTGCCGCTAGTTATGATGGTGTTCGTTACACTCACCAAGGTTGGCTTACAGAGGATCAAAGATTCTTCTTATTAGGAGATGAGTTAGATGAGCAGAAGTTTGGTGTAAATACTAAAACTTTTATTTGGGATTTTTCAGATCTTGAAAACCCAAGAAACTTTGCAATCTTTGAACACAAGACTCGTGCCATTGATCATAATATGTATGTTAAAGGTAATTATGTTTACCAAGCAAATTACAATGCTGGTTTAAGAATCTTAGATATCAGAGATATTGCTAATGGGAAACTTTCAGAGGCAGGATTCTTAGATACTAATCCAAATGAAGATACTGCAAAATTTAATGGGGTATGGTCGGTATTTCCATATTTTGATTCAGGAACAGTTGCTGTGTCTGGTACAGATGGAATTTTATATTTAACGAGACCAAACTTAAAATAAAGTAAAACTTTCAAATTTATAAATTAAGGGCCTTAGCAATAAGGCCTTTTTTTATTTCTAGTTTAAATGGTTTTTAAACCATTGGGTTATTTCTTTTGGTGCACTTTTAAACCATTGATGACGTGCCTTAGGGTCTATAATGACTTTAGTTTTAATTCCATTTTTTTGTAAAAGCTTTTGATATCTTCTCATGGTAAAGATTGGGACTACTGGATCAAACTTACCATGTAGGAAAAGAGTTGGTGGGTGCTCTCTTTTTATTTCATTTGGTAGAGGACAATATGGGCCTCCACACTTTGCATAAGATGCACTAGCAATTGCGAGTGCTTTAAAATTATATTCTGAGTGTGACTGTGCCATTCGATCCGTCATATAACCACCGCTAGAAATTCCGAACGCAAAAAGATTGTTGAGATCAAGGCTTCCAAAGTGTTTTTCTTGTGCTCGCATAAGTATTTGATTGATAAAGTACTTATCTGAACTTAGATCATAATTAAGCCCAATCAGGTTTGATTGCCAAAAAAGACCAGCACCCGCTCTAGGTGCAATAATGGCAAAGCCATTGTCTAGTAACTCTTTCATAATCAAGATTTCATTATATCCACCAAAGGGATCATACTTACTTCTTTTAAACTCCATTGGATAAAATGATCCTTGAAAGAAAAGAACAGTTGGATAACCATCTCTAGGTCTCACACTTTGTGGGAGAGCATAAAGTACTTCTCGTTCAGCATACATGCCCTCAATTTTAACAATATTGTGCTTACACTTCATTGTGAGTGAATTATTTGTTTGATAGCAAGTTGATGCTTTTAAGTTTAAAGATAATAATAGGCCAATAGTTAATAGTGTTTTCATTGCTGCATAATATAAAAAGATAAGTGCATAAGTAAAAGGATACTTGATTTATATGAGCTATTTGTATGGATCATTCAATAAAAAAAGGCCTCAATCAATGAGGCCTTAATTTTTGTTAGGGGAATAGGGGATTAGTTATAAATAGTATTACTAGCACTGCTATCAATTTCAGCCGAGCTACTTTCACTATTTATGTCTAATTCTGTTTTTAAATTGGTATCACTATCTAGAAAGGCTACATCATCTGTTTTACGTGCCTGTCTCTTCATCCTAGCAATGGTTAAGTACTCACTGCCCTGACAAAGACTTCTATCTTTATTTGCTTTATCTATGAGTTTTGCAAATTCAAGCTCAGTTAGAGGTTTATCTACTCTACGATTTATTTTTCTAACTGTTCTCGCTAATAATTTTCCAGTTTCTGCTTGTGGGTCCTCAATCTTATCTTCAGACTCTTCTATTAAGCGTGTTAATCTGCTTATTTGTCCACCCTTAACCCAATCTATACCATATGCAGTTAACATAACTGTGGCGGAAACTGCGGCCAGTGGTGAACCTGCTAAGGCCAAACCAGATGTTACTAATCCAGCTGTATTACCAACAGTTTGATTAGTGCTATTTGTTCCATCATCATAGAGTAGATCATCATAACAAGTTCTCATTTGATAATCTTGTGCCATTAGATTTAAACTTAGTATTGATAAGAGTATAAATAAAAATGATTTCTTCATTGTTCCCCCCAGAAGCTATGTTTATTAGAGCAAGCGTGATGCCAGATACTTAGAAAATAAGTGGTGAAATTTACATACTGATCACCTAAAAAATTGCCTAATACTTGAAAGTGTAAAGAAAATAGACACAGGTTCTAATAGACACTGGATTTTGGAGTCTTTCTGACCAAACAGAACGCAATTAACAATTGTTTACTGCACTAAGTCATTGAAAGCTGGAAATGCACTTTTGGCACGCTACTCGCAATACTAATATTAGCTAAAGCGTACCAGGAGGGTTGCATGAATTTACTTAGACTTACTTTTACTGTTTTACTTTTTTTAAGTTTTAACTCATTTGCCGAGGACTCAAATATCAAGACAATTGATACTGGTGATGGAGATGTTGAGTACTGGGTGTTAGAAAAGTAGACACAAACTAGCTTAATAGCTGCAAGGATGCAGCTAATATGTCCAAGGATGGACTATTTTAATAAAGTACAGTGTTTTATTTGGCGATAAGGGAGTATGAAATATTACTCCCTTTTTTTATTTCTCTTTATCAACACTTTGTATGCACAAGTTAGTGGAGATGTGAGTGAAGTGACGAGTGATGTTGTCACAGTTCTAAGTACAGGAGTTATCTTAGGGGATACAAATTCAGGCTGTCATGAAGAAGATAAAGGTTCTATAGAAGAGGCCGATTATATTTGTGACTGTGAACATGATCAACACCCACCTAAACGTGCCCATGAACTTGTTCCTAGAGAACATGTCTTACATAAGAATCACGGAATTCAATTATTAGATATTGGAGCAGATGTAAAAGCTGTAAACGATAATAATCAATTATTCTTAATTGATAAGTCTTATGGTGATGACTCAGGAAATACTTTTGGTGGAGATATTAATCTCTATGGAACACTGAAAGATTTAAATGATAATAAAATTAAAGTGGGATTAAATTATCAAATGCGCCAATACACCATGCCCTTAGAGGGGAATACCTATCTTGATTTCGATACTGGAAATGTAAGCGTCTATGGTAAAGATGAATATGGTAATCATGTTCTTATTAATCAAACTGTAAGAGATGGATTAAAAGAAGAGTATGGAGATCGCGATTATCTAAGCAATCAAGCTTCTATGACTTTACAGGTTTTAGAAGTGAATATGATGGTTGAGCCCCCGCGAGCAGATGGAAAAATTGGTTTAAATTATGGCCTTGGAATTGGGTATAAAGATCTTAATGATACAGCTGATCAGATGGGTGCAAATATTCAAGACTGGCATCATTCCAATATGGGGATCTATCGATTTGAATGGGATACTTTTTCTAATATGATTGTTGATGGGAGAGAGTCTTACTTAACACTGAGACCAAGAGCACAAGTAGAATTTCCCACTTTAGAAGCTGGTAGTTGTCGTTTGCAAAGTAATGCAGATTTTTCAGTTCTTTTTAATACTCCTATTCGCAATACGGGAGGAGATAGAAGTTTAAATTTAATCGAGCCCAAGGCTTCACTTAATTTTACACTGGGGATGATTCCATTAGATGAAGAAAAGAGTGCTATTGAGTGGAGAAACTCGCTAGTCTACGATCCAATGAATAGGGCCCCGACTAACTTAGATCCAGGCAATAAAGGTTATTTTAGAAGTGGATTAAAATTTAACTTTAACCTTAATAAACGCACACAACTTTATCTTATTCCCATTGAGTTTTATATTCCCTTAGGGGATCAAGCAGATGATCATCTACTTTCAGGGGGACATAAAGATGGAGCAACAGTGGCCTATGAAACGGAAAACCTCTTAAAAAAACAATTAGCAAATGATGTTATAGGTACTTGGGCGCAAGCGGGTATAGTTATAAAGCTTGGTAAGTAAATTAATTACAATCAACTTTAAAAAATGATATTCCCTTTACTTTAATTTTCATTAAATCAACTCTACATTGAGGGTTAATCTTACTCTTTAAATTTGATACATTCTTAATTATGCTCTTTGTGTGAGTATAAAAGTAAAATTGACCACTAATTTCTTTTAGGTTTCTATCCACGATAGGATAATGATTCTTAATTTCTCCATAGTATTCCAGCGAAAATGCAAAAGCATTTGGGTGAAAATATACAGTATTGTTTTGAGTTAATGATTTTATATTTCTTGAAAGAGATTTCCAGTCTATGTTCCAAACTTCATAGTAATTTTCAAACTTTGTATAATTAAAGTTCTTAAGATTAAGAAATAATAAAATTATAAAAATGAACCCAATTGTTTTTTTTAAATGTTTTGAATAAGAAAAAATTGCTAAAAATATATAAAAAGCAATTAAAGATTGTTGCAGGTATCGTATTTGAAAAATATTTTTACCCAGTATTTGTAGTATATATATAAATATAAGTGGGCTTAAAATATGTAATAAAATTATAAAGAACATCATAAGACTAACTCGACTTTTATATCTATACAGTCTGTAAAGTTGATAAACTAAGCCGATAATTAAAATATAAGGACTGAAGTTAGTGACCCGTGTTTTTAATTCGTACAGAGATGTACTTGTCATGGGAGTTATCCAATCGATATTGCTATTATTTATTTGTACAAGAACACTAGGAAGCCATGGTAAGTAAAGTATTAAGGCCAAAGTATTGCAAATAAGGAAGTTTTTTATCGTTAATGTTTTAAAAAACTTAAAATGAATTAAGTAAATAAAGAAATGCGAGAACCAAAAAAAGAGCCCAAAGTTATGAGAATATACACTTATAAGTAATCCTCCCAAGTAACCAATAGATTTAAGACGTGTATTTTTTATTGGTGAATAAAGAAAAAATACTGTGCTACTTATGCCTAAAATGAAAAGTCCGTATGGTCTTAGATTATATGTATGATAGATAAAGGGCATAGAAATAAATGTATAAAAACTCAAAGCATACCCAACTGTTTCAAGTTTATTCTTTATAAAAGTTAAATACATTAAGCAAAAAGATAGGTTAATTGTAAGAACGGGAAGAAGTCTAAGTGCATTAAGCTTCTCTCCCATAATATTATACCAAGAATAGAGTATAAGGTAAAAAAGTGGAGGGTTTGTGTCGGACTCCTTGGTGAATTGCAAGATATTTATACCTGTATTTTTAACGGCATTTAAACAGAATAGTTCATCTTGCCAAAAAGCATTATTTAAAAATTGAGCAATAAATGAATTATAGATAAATAAGACTATTACCAAGAAAATATAAGGAAAATATTGATCAAATTTTTTTGAATAATTCACTCTTTAATTATACAATAGAATCAATTGATAAAGTACTAATGATTAAAAAAATATTTATAACTATATTTATTAATATACTCTTCGTAATTCTTATTGATTTCGTTTTCGGAATTATTTTTAATACACCTAAATATCTAAGCAAAAAAAACTATGACTGGGGTATGTATCATTCTAATTATCGAGGTTACTTTGATAAATTAGATAAAGATGGTGAAACGGTTTACGGAATCGATTATAGTAAAGTCAAATACGATAATATTAAACCTCCAACTTCTGATTATGATGGATTAAAAGTTGTGGCCATCGGTGATTCATTTACTGAGGGACAAGGGGTAAGACGAACAGATACCTATTCGAATATGCTCTCACTTTTAACTAATGACCAAGTTCGTGGCTTTAATCATGGCAAAGGTGGAGATGATATTTATCAAGTAACAAACCGCTTTCTTGCAAAAGAATTTGATTTTAAACCAGATGTGATTATCTATGGTTATTGTATTAATGATATCCCAAATTTTAATTATGATATTGCTCTCGATATAGATAATAATAAAGAAAGAGCAAAAGAGTATAAAAATGATTATCCATTAAAGTGGGACTTCATAAATCTGCGCACTAATGCAGTTGAAAATTCACGTAGTAAGTTACTTAAGTTTTTCACTGATCATTCAAATATAATCAATTACTTTGCCAGACAAATTGAACTTAAAGATATTAGTCGAAGGACAACTGAGTATTACCTTAAGACTCATGATGAAAAGTTTAATCCCAAAGGTATCGAGAAGCTCAAAGAGCAAATCTTAAAAATGAAGGCAAAAGCTGATGAGTATGGTGCTCAATTTACGCTTATGATTTTTCCAATTATTTTCTGGCCCAATGGCGAATATCCATTTAGTCCTATTCATGAGAAAATGCGCCAAATTGCCAAAGAGCTTGATATCGATGTCATTGATTTAAAGGATACTTTTTTAAAGTATCCCGATAGTGAGTTATGGGTTCATCCTGTTGATCAACACCCTAATGACTTTGCCCAAAAAATAACATCTGAAAAGATTATCGAATATCTTAAACAAAAAGATTTACTTAAGTAGGTAGTATGAAACTTTTAATCCTTATCTTTATTCTTAGCTTTCAGCTTCTAGCATTAGACTTTAAAGTCATAAAGCTTAGAGGTGAGGTAACTTATAATAATAAAAAATTAAGTGTCGGAGATGTCATTGAACAAGGTGCTGAAGTGAATTCAAGCTCAAAAGGATCATTTGTACAATTTCAATCTAGTGATGGCTCTGTTTTTCTTCTAAAATCCGGTATCGTCAAACTAGATCGAAATAAGAATACTCAAGACTCTTATTTAACCCTAATTAAAGGTAAGCTCTTTCATGCCTTAGATAAAAAACAAACTAAAGAAAATGTTAAAATAAAAACAAAACAAGCAGTCTTTGGAATTAGAGGTACTAAGTACTTTATAGAAGTTAAAGAAGATAAGAGCTATCTCTGTGTTTGTGAAGGAGTAGTGAGAGCTAAAGATATAAGAACCTTAGAAAACTTTGATATTAAAGCCAATGAAGACCTTTACCTATACACATCTAAAGATCCTGAGAAGAAAAAGGCCAATAAAATGATGATGGAAATGGGGGAAAAAGAATTTGCCTCAATGGGGTATCCATTAAAATAATTAAGCATGAAAAAATTAATTCAATTGATTCTGCTTTTTCTCTCCTTAGTCATTGCATTACTTATTTGTGAAGGACTTACTCGCTCATTAAAACTTGCCCCTAAGCTTAATTGGATTAATCCTAAAGCACCTAACTCAAGCTTCCAACTTTCTTCAGATCCACTTTTAGGATATGAATTCAAAAAAAATGAAAAGAGAAAAGAATTTAATTTATATGAATCATTTCCTTATACTAATGAGCATGGCTTTAGAGACTATCCAAGAAATATAAAAAAGAATAAATTTAGAATTCTTCTCTTAGGAGATTCTGTTGTTGCAGGTACTGGTATTAGAGACTTAAAGAAACTTATTTCATCTCAATTACAACTTCTATTAAATTGTAATAATGTAGAGGTCATGAATATTGGAGTGAGTGGTTATAATATAATAGGGGAAAACCAGCTCTTTAAAACCATTGGAATAAAGTTTCAACCAGATATTTTAATTCATATCATTACTGATAATGATTTTAATGCTAATAACTCAATGATTCATCAAGTTAGTTTAAATTCTTACTCACAAAGCTTGATTACACTTATTAAGACTTCCGATTTATTAAAATTTATACTCTTTACCAATAATCCTATCCGTAATACTTTTTTTAAAGACTTTGCTAAAACGAATAAACACCTTGGTTCTATGCAAACTAAGTCTATTGAAAATGCTCTATGGGAATTAAAAAAATTAACTAAAGAGCAAGGTACAAAACTTATCACCATTTTATGGCCAAGTTTTTTAAATAAAGAAGTACTACCTTTTTCGAGTATCCCTGAAAAAAATCAGCTCATCTCACATACCCTTGAAAAACTTAAGCTTCCATATCACTATATAAACTCGACTTATCCTAAGAGTGATAATGCCTTTAAGGCCTATACTATTGGAGATTATATGCATGTAAATGAGCTCGGTGCTCTATATGCAGCCAAGGGGATTAAAGAAATTTTAAAACAAAAAGAATTAGATCCGCTTATTTTTGACAACGAGGACAATGATAAGTGCCTCTCTGAGCAAGTGTCGTTTTAATTACTTCCTCTTTTTTACATAACTGACATATCTTTTGATAGAAAACTACTAAGTGACCAACACCATTTCCTTTATTACCAGTAGTGTCCGCATAACCACCCTGAAAAGTGGTACCACCCGTTTCAGTTGCACCATCAATAACGATACTCACACTCTTATACAGACGCTTAAGTTCTGCTTCTTTTAAACTACTCACTTTTCTATTAGGCAATACACCACCGCGAGCACAGATCTCATTGGCGATATAATTACCAGTGCCTGCAAAAAGGGATTGATCTAGGAGAGTAACCTTAATCAAACGCTCAGGATACTTTAATAACATTTCTTTAAAATACTTATAGGTAAAAGCGGGATCTTTTAAATCTCTTCCTAATTCACTTAATTTCATATTGGCCTGCACTTCATTATACAGATACATATGACCAAAGCGGCGTGGGTCTACGTAGGCCAGATGATATTTTTCACCCTTAAATACACCACTGAATTGCAGGTGAGTATGCTTAGCACTTATTTTCTCTTTAGAGATACGCCATGAACCAGTCATGCCAAGATGAGAAAGAATATGTCTTCCATCGCTTAAAAGAAAATTCAGCATCTTTCCCTTACGCTGTACCTCTAAAATCACCTTACCCTTTAAACCTGAAATCTTTGTATGGATAATCGAGTCACTCACATCACTAAGAGCATAGCTCTTAATCTCAAATGGCATAATTTGATTTAATTGGCGGCGAATTGTTTCGACTTCGGGTAGTTCGGGCATATTTGTAAGTTACTGTTTTTATTGTTATTTGTAAATGTAATTATAATTCAGGCATTTGTGGCATAGCTTTTTAAATTATTATGTTTCTCAAGGGATTCTTGAAATAAATTCCGACGACGATAGTTGCATTGGCTTTATTACGGTAATGCAGTATTATTTTCTTGTGATAGAATCCTATGGTAATGCAGAAGCGAAAAGAATTTTTGAAGATGGTGAGCGTAAAAAGTTACCAAAAGATCTACTAAAAAGAGCAATCTTAATTTTAGATATTATGAATAATGTTGAATCTTTGGAAGATTTAAAAATTAAAGGTTTTCCTTCTGATTTAAGACTCCATAAGTTAAAAGGTGAATTTCAAGGTAGATTTGCTATTGATATTAATAAAGTAAAAGGTTGGAGATTCACGTTTGTTTTTGAAGACAATGTTTTTAAATCAGAAAAAGTAGAAAATTACCATAGAGGTTAATGATGAAAGAAATAAAAAGAGCTAAATTAAAAAGAAGGCCTTCAGCTCCAGGAGTTGTCTTGAAAGAAATATTTCTTGATGAAAATGGAATTACTCAGGCTCAATTTGCTAAAGATTTATCGGAATTAACTTCAGGAAGAGTAAAAGTGTCTACGATGAAAACAAAACTTTCTGAAGTCATAAAAGGTAAAAGGGCCATGTCTGCTGAATTTGCAATTCTTATCTCTAAGTTACTTGGAACTAATCCTAAAATGTGGCTAAACCTTCAATCAAGTCTTGATTTATGGATTGCCGAGAAAGAATTGGATCTGGCTTCTTAATATGATGAAGGCTAATAAGAAAAATTTCAAAATTCAGATATATCTATTATTAGCAATTGTTTATTTTGTAACTTCATTTAAATTTAGTGGAGCTGAAGCATATCACACTACTGGGGTTTTAGCTTACATTAAGTGGAGTATCTTAGGTCTACTAGTAAATATTGGATATGTTCTTTTATCAATCTTTAGCTCAAGAAAAATTCAGCTTGCATTAGCCCCATTAATGATTTTGGCTATCTATTCTAATATACTAATTTATCAAAATCCTCAAAAGAGTATCCTGTATTTTTCTTTAGCCCTATTTGTTGTTGCATGCGGGGTGTTGCTTGTTGTTGAGAAGGCTTATAAGCATGTTCAAGATCTATACCTTAAAAGATGACTCTAAGTTAGAAATTTATGAACTTATTGATAAAAAGATAAGAAAACTACCAAGAAATCAAGATGGAAGTTTCAATGAATTTTCTAATGGATTTCAAGATAATGATGTTGATGCTTTAAGGCATGCTTATGTTAGTGGTGTTTACACAATGGAGTATAGTGAAGACGTTGCAGAAAAACTCGGAAGATTACAAGAGTTTGTTTTTTCTGGTTCATCATCGGCACATCCTGATGCTGAAAATATGGATCTATGGAATAATTCAGTTGGTAGGAAATACGGAAAAAAGGCTAAATCAAGGGATGAGCTATTTGAGTTTCTTTTCAAGGCACTAAAAAATAATGAACTTATAATTGATCCTGCTGATGATAGAAAATATAAAGGTGATACATTTATTAAAAGAGTCCCAAAATCTATAGTAATAAAAATTCAAGAAAATAAAACTGGTGCAAATATATTGTTTTATGATTTTAATAAAAAAATTGTGATGACTAAAGATGAATTTCTAATAGAAATAAAAAATGGGAATTACTCAAATTATTCTTATAAAGTAGTTGATGGAGTTGAAATTCCAATTTCAAAAAGAGATCGTTTTAAGTTTAATAATCTTGGATAAGATTAAATGAACTCACATTAAATAAAGTGAAAAAGAGAAGACCTGCTTTAGACATAAATTAAAACTACAAAATTGATAGTTCTGATTAAGATGCCAATTGAAATGCATCATTCTGGTAGTTCGGGCATATTTTTTAACCTTATAAAATTAATTATAGTACATTTCTGTTCTAAGCTAAGCCTTGCTTTTCTTTTGTAATATTTTCAATATTATCCTGTGTTAATTATTAAAATATAAGTTTGCTCTATATTCCAGCAAATATTTTTGATTTTTAGAACGTATGGAGAATTATTATGAAAAATTTAATGCTTGGAATACTCATTTTAGGAAGCATCTCAGCTTTTGCCAATATTATGGAGAACCCAAGTTTTAGAGGTAAACCATTTAAGGCCTATAGGTTTAATTATAAGAACCAAAGAGAAGCTAGTAAGATATGCATGTCTTTATATGATAGAGGTTCTCGCGCAATTGACTATTCTGTAAGTAATATCACTGAAGGTGAATTAGTTGAATTATTCCCAAAATCATTTGCTATCGTTAGTCCAACTTATGGGAAAAAGTATAAAGTAAAATTAATGATGGGTAGAATTATTGTAGATGATAGCTATCTAGCAGTACCTGATAATGGAGAATATGCAGTTCTTGATCTTATGATTGAGCAAAGTCCATTAAATGAGTCTAAGAATATTCGTTATTTTTCGCAGATTGTTTGTAACTAAATAATTGTATAAGCATTCTTAATTATAAATTTTGGAGAATTAAATGAAAGCAATTTTATCAAGCCTTTTAATATTTGGATCACTATCTTCTTTTGCATGTGTTACTAGTGTTGAACAAATTAATGAATTAATGGCAGAAACAAAAATGGACATACTCGCAGATTCAGAAAACTTCGATTATAAGAGTGGTTTTACTGGTATTGATGGTAAAGCTGATGTGATTTTTTCTTTTAAAAGAAAAGTTGGTAGTAATTCACAAGCTTATGTAGGCATAAGAAGATACGATGAAACTTGCAAAGAAATTGGTACAACAACTTTAAAAGCATCTCAAAAGTACTAGATTTTAATCAAAACGTGTAGTTTTTACAATATTTGCTAATGAACCGCTGAGCATCGGCATTGCTATGTATAATTAGTATATTACTAATTTTGCTAATGTATAGAGAACGGTTCAAGCCAAATGTTTAAGATTAAGCTGCTATTTCTTTCAATCTTTTCAGTTCAAGCTCTTGCTCATGGGCTGGAGGGAGAGAGAAGTACTGTTTCTGAAAGTGGTTGGCTTACAAAGTCATTAGTAATGGATAAGGCCATGGATTTTACTCATACTTATATGTATGAGCCAATTATTGCAAAGACTTATGATCTATTAGAGCAATATAATTATGAAACTTCTCAGATTTCAACATTTAAGCTCAATTTAATTGATGAAATAAATTTAAAATCAAAGTTAAAATTTTCAGCTCGCCACAAAAAAATGCAAAGAGTGTATATTAAAGGGGAGAATGGTGAGAAACTTAAATACTCTATTTATGATGGTGAATTAAGTGCTAAAACAAAAAGAAGTGTGGATGATTCATATAGTGAGGCTAAACTTAAGTTTGAATTCTTTAAATCCCCCTATGATACTCCTAGGCCATTAATTTTAGTATTCCCTCCTGTTATGGGAAATACGGCTCTTGATAGGACTGTGGCCACTATGCTGGCGGAAAAGGGAGCTCATGTACTCCTGATTAATTTAAATAATTTATTTACTGAAAATAAATCGGTTAATCAATTAAGTAAGGAATTTCATCAGACTATTTTATTATCAAAAATGCTTACTCAAAGTATTATGAATAAGTTTCAAGCTCAGATTGATACACAAAGAGTTGGAGTCTTTGGTGTAAGTTTAGGTGGGATTATAGCATCAACACTAGCAGGTGTGGTTGATGAAATTGAATACTTATATGTATTAGGTGCTGGTTCTAATTTAGCAGATATTTCTTATTCTAGTCTGAGGGATTCAGTTACTTTAATTAAAGATTATGAATTAAAAAATAATGAAGAGTTTAAGCAGCTCTCTAAGAGTGAAGTGAAAGATAAGTGGTTTGAGTATACAGTGCCAAGGTATAGTGTCTTAGATCCAGCTAGCTTCGCCCATAGAGTCGATCCGGATAAGGTATTCATGCTTATGAGCTCAATTGATACGACTGTTCCCTATAGAAATCAATTAGAGCTTTGGAACTCCTTTGGGCAACCAGAATATATGTTATTTGAAATGTCTCATATCTCAAGCATTATTAGATGGCTTATGGCCGAAAGAGGTCATATGGTGGATTTCTTTTTAAGTGAGAATAAATGAAGAAAATTATCTTATTAATTACATTAATAATTAGTACTCACTTATTTGCACAAGAGCATAATAATCCCTATGTTTATCCAGTTGATAGAGAGACTACATCGACTGTTACTAAAGCTAGTTTTTACCAAGAGTTTTTTTCAGTGATAAATTTATATTATCCAGAACTTTTAAATTTTAGGATTCAAGTTTTACCTATTCCTGAATGGGAACAAGCTTATCTGACGGCCTATACAGCTCAAGTTGGAGATATTATGAAGCTTGGTTTCTGGGGTGGCATGGCACGTGTGCCTGGTATGAATGATGAGGCCGTTACTTTGATAACTTGTCATGAAGTAGGGCATCTCTTAGGTGGGGCTCCCTATATTGCAATTGATCACCCTATGTATGAAGATGTTTCTAGTGAAGGACAGGCAGATTACTTTGCTACTAAAGAGTGTTTAAAAAGAGTTTGGAAAAATAGTGATTTAAAAGAGGTTCACGACCTTCCAATTGCTTTAGATAAGATTTGTAAAAAAAGGTCTCATACTAGTTATGATCTAAGACTTTGCCAAAAAGTCATGAAAGGGATTGAAGGCTTTAGGCATGTGATGGAATTATTAAAAAAGGAAAGTGGAATGCTTAATTATAATGATCATGCTCATGAAGTTGTTACTGAGACTATTTATAATGCATATCCTAGTAACCAATGCCGCTTTGATACACTAGTGGCAGGGCTTTTTGATGAGCCAAGACCTAAGTGTTGGTTTGTTGAATAATAGTAGAACTTATTTTATGAGTTTTTTAATCGTATTCGTAAAATCTTTTACATACTCTTCAAAGAAAATTCCAGTAGCCGGTCCAGAGAATCCTGTATGCACTTTGACAATTTTTTTATTCTTATCTAGATAGAGCGTTGTTGGAAAGGCCCTTACTTGATCAATAGGTAGGATATCAGATGCTTTGATTTTCTTATTATAATCAACAAGTATAACGGGGTAATTCATGCTTAAATTGTCTTTGGCTTTTTTTAAGGCCTTAAGTGCTTTTTCTTCAGGGAAGTTTTCAAAGGCCAATGCTATAAAGGCAACATTACTTGCTAAATTTGGATGGTCTTTTTTCCACTGATTAAAAAAGTTTGTTTCATCTAAACAGTTTGGACACCAAGAACCAAATAATTGCAAAATAATCACTTTATTCTGATAAAGAGGTTTAGTTAAATCTATTAAATTACCCTCAATATCTTTTAGTAAGAGATTAATCTCCTTGTGCTCTAAAATTCTTGTCATTTTATTTGCATCAGTTAGTTTAAATTTCTCATCTTTGTTGGCCTTAATTGGAGTATTATATGATTTTCCGGAATACATAGTTCCTTCAATACTTGTAGGTGTGATAAATTTTAATTTAAAAATAAATGAAAAGACTCCATCAAATCCTTGGATGTGAATACTATTATTTTTGATAAAACCATCAAGATAGCGATAATCTCCAGTTTCAGTAAGGATTGATCCTTTAAGGCGACAACCAATTTGTTTAAAGTTACCAAGGCCAGTATTAGTTTCGGATAAATTAATTCTCCATTTACCAGCAATAGTTTGTTTACATTCTTTTTTCTCATATTCTTCAAAAAGATCTGTTTTATCTATTGGCTCTAATGTTAATGGAACCTGGTAATTTTCTTTATTCTCTCTTACCCAAAGTCCTTTTTGGTCTTTTAAATCTATTGATAAGTGAGAGTAATGACTGCCAATTTTAAAATTATTATTTACTGGGCTTAAGCTAATCTTTTCGTCACTATTTATGAGGTAATTATTATTCTTATCTATGTGAATAATTACTTTTAAATCTTGTTCTTGTAAGTTTATATGCATTAGCCAAAGTTTTTGGTCTTTATTAGCACCTAGACATGAATATAATGATAGTAGAGCAAAGATATATGTAAGTTTTTTCATGGGAAAAAAATAACAAAACAATAGAGTTCTGGCGACATTCTTTTTTGATATTGCATTGAGTCTTTTTTAGGGAAAATTATTGTTCATTAAGAAGAATTTTAGTAAATTTAAGAGATTAGTAAAAAAGGTAGCTATTGGAACCTTCAAAGTTTATTCGATCATCTTATTTTAAAGCATTTGTATTAATAACTGGACTGGGACTTACCCTTTGGTCTTTATTATTCTCTATTGATAAACAAAAACTTAAAGCACAAGCATCATTACATAATGAATTAGACCATTTAAAAGCAGAAATTAATGATGAGATCGTTTTCTCTACGGAAGTACTTTATAATATTTCATATTTATTTGATACTTTCGAGAATATCGGGCCAAAAGAATTTCAAAAATTCACCAGTGATTTAAGTAATAGAAAAAAAGGTATTTTATTAATTGAATGGCAACCTAAAGTTCTTGAAAAAGAGAGAGAAAAATTTGTAAAAAAAGTTAGAAGTCTTGGTGTTGAAGATTTTCAACTTTTAGAGCCGGACCAATCTGGCAAGTTAGTTAAGGCGAGCAAAAGAGATGTTCATTTCCCTGTTCTATATGCTTTATCAACCCGTGGAGAAGAAACTACAACAGGTTTAGATCTTGCTTGGTCTCCAGAACGAATGCAGTCAAAGTATGAAGCTAGAGATCTGGCCAAACCATTGGCGTCTAATTCATTCAAAGTTAAATTAACCTCAGAAGATGCAGATGAAAAGTTTGGTTTTGCAATTACATTACCTGTCTATAAAACTCAAACAGTACCAGAATCAATTTTTGAAAGAAGAGAGCAATTAAAAGGTTTTTTGGCCGCTGTCATCTATCTTAATAATCTATTAAGCCCAATCCATGAGAAAGCTTTGGAAAAAGGTGTCTATTTAGAAATTATAGATTTGGCCAACTCTTCAGTTCTTTTACAGTCAAACCTAAAAGACGAAGTTGCACTTGAGCTTTCTGATGTGCTTGATGTTTATGGTCAAAAATGGAAAATAAATATTTATACAACAAATGCTTATTTAAATGATTATTTTAATATCAATGATTATATTCTGCCTTTTTTACTCCTAATCTTCTTTCTTTTATTAATTGGCATTCTTTATATAAGTGAGAATAAGAACCTTGAATTGGCCAAGGTGAAATCAAGTTTAGAAAAAGCTTTAGAAGATTCTAAGGCAGCTGCAAAGTCTAAGATGACATTCTTAGCGAATATGAGTCATGAAATTAGAACACCTTTAAATGCAATTCTTGGTTATACCAATATTATAGATAAAGAAAATGATATTAATTTATTTAAAACATACTCCAAACGTATGCATAATAATGGAAAATTATTATTAAGTATAATTAATGATATTTTAGAAATTTCTAGTTTAGATGATGATAAGGTTCGCTTTGAAGAAAAAGCATTTGATCTACATGAACTAATTGAAGATGTTAAAGACATTACTGATAAAAAAAATAATAAACGTTTAGAAATAAATTATTATTATACAAAGTCCCACCCATTATTTCTAGCAGATGCTAATCGTATTAAACAGGTCATCATCAACTTAATGAATAATGCCTTGAAATTTACCAATGAGGGCAAAATTGATTTTTATTGCAATGTAAAAGCTTCGGATAATGAAGATAACTATATTCTTGAGTTCATTATTAATGATACAGGAATTGGTATGGAGCAAAACTACATAAAAATTGCGACAGAGGCATTTACTCAGGAAGATGCAAGTTATTCCCGTAAAAAAGGTGGTGTAGGTTTAGGGCTTTATATATGTAAAAATATAGTTTTAAAAATGCAGGGGGATTTTAATATCTTTTCTAATAAGAATGCAGGAACAAGTGTTAAGTTTAGCATTCCAGTCACTAGGGCGAAGGTATCCACTCAAAGCAATAAAGTAGATACTAGTCTTGAGTATTCCAAGTTTGAAACTAAGCGAATCCTAATTGCAGAAGATGATATTGATACTCAATTTATTGTTAAAACATACTTACAAGAAATAGGTATAGATTATGAAATAGTAAGTAATGGTCATGAATTATTAGATAAATACTCAAAGGATTCTTTTGATCTAATTTTAACTGATATACAGATGCCGGGTCTTGATGGATTAAGTGTGGTTAAAATATTAAAAGATCAAGGCATAACCATTCCCATACTTGTTATGAGTGCTCATACTTTAGAAGAAGAAAAAAGTGTTTATTTTGCAGCTGGAGTTTCAGATTTTATTCCAAAGCCATTAGATAAGAGTCAATTTTTAAATACCATAGTCAAGCATCTTACATGACTATTTGACTCTTTTATGAATGTGTAACTTTATGCATATTATAATAAATTTGTTTATCTTTATATATGTAATATAATGAAATCATGAGTGAAAAAATATATCATGTTCTAATTATTGATGACGAGCCAGATATTCGTGAAGTTATGGTTAGTATTCTTAAAGAGCATCAAAAATCACTAAGAGTCTATGAAGCTAAAGATGGTGTCGAGGCCCTTTCAAAAATTAAAAATCAACAATTTGATTTAATAATTACTGACTTGCATATGCCTAAAATGGGTGGAAAAGAATTATTACAAGAAATGAAGACCATTCATAAAGATTTTAGGCCAAAAAGTTTTCTTGTAGCTTCTGGTCATGTGGATGGAGATATCTTAAAAGAGGCCAAGGGCGCTGTTAGTATTCTTAAAAAGCCATATAGTGCCGAAACATTAGTAAAGTATGTAGATGTTATTCTTTCAGCATCAGAGCAAAAACCAAAAAAGCAAATTGCAGCACCGGTTAAGAAAAATTTAAATGTAGAATTTATCAATCCATTTATCGAAGCGGCCTTAGAAGTATTAGAAATAATGTGTGGCACTGAAGCCGAGAAAGATTTTGTTTTTGTTAAAGATGATAATGAAACTCTTGGGGACATTAGTGGCTTAATTGCTATCAATAGCGATAAGTGTGTTGGGAGTATGGCGATAACTTTTCCTGAGGATGTGTATTTGAAAGTTGTTTCAAATATGCTGGGTGAAGAGTACACAGAGATTAATGAAGAAAATAAAGATGGTGTCGCTGAAATTTGTAATCAAATATTTGGTAATGCTAAAGCTAAATTAAATCAACAAGGTGTCTTCTTAGATATGACAATTCCAACCATTATCTCAGGAAGTAAACATACAATTAATCATAATGTTAAAGATGCTAAGATTCTTGGTGTTTATTTTAAAACAGACTTTGGCACATTTGTAATTGAATGTGTTGTTGTGGATAAAGTTTAACTTATATCTATATACCCTTATCTATTTGTGCTTTATTAACAGCACCTACACATTGCCTTTTATTATCACAAACACCACTAGTTGCACTTTGGTGTAATGCATGAGTCATTTCCAGTATTGAAGTTTCTGGCGTCATATACTTTCTTGCTTCATAGATTAATGTATCTGCATTTACTAAATGTGGAATACCTAATTCATCACGCTCATCGTTAATGAGATTTATTTCTATATATAGCTTGTATAGTAAAGATAAAGTAAAATCACTATGAGCATTATTTGAACTTTCAAAGTATGGAGAGTAATACTTTTTATCACGTGCATTCTTAATCGCTGCAGATGTAAAGGTTTTAATACTATCGTAAGTCTTAGTAACTCCAGCAATTCTAGTTGCAAAGTAATCGGCCATGCCTTCAATAACTGCAACAGAGTGAATTGGTTCTAGATGATCAGAAAGGGCAACATGTGAGAATTCATGATAGATTACATCTGGAACCATAGCAGTATCGAGATAATAATACTTATTCATAAATAACTTATCCATTTTTTTAGACATCTCGATTATTCCAAACATCACGGCCATTGTTCCTAGGTGAGTTGTTGCCATCTGTAGGAGAGTGGTATCCTGATATTCCGGGTAGGCGAGATGATCTATTGTATTTTGAATTAGTGAGTTCTCAGTATAATTAATGATGGGAACACGTAAATTATTTAATTGATCAGTAACAGGATTATTGCCACTAGATGTAACTAAGTTTCTAGATTCAATTTTTTTCATTGGAGAAAACCAAATCTCTTTTCCCCAGGCATGTGGATTTGCATCCCAACGTGAAGTTTCCCCAGCAGGAATCGTCCAAGCATTATTAACATTTTCAACATAATTATCATTAGTAAAATGACCAAGTCTAGAAAAACCATTTGTAATCTGAATACGCACAGTAATTTGACCGAGGTCTTTAACAAACTCGGAATTCATTTCTTCGGTCCAAAACTTTTTTGCTTTAGTAAGGTGATAAAGCACATTGGCAGCTCTAAGGCTTAGTTCTTCATCACTATTTAAGTCAATGGCATTCTCATTTTTTTGATAAACAATTTTAAAGTCTTCTGTTTCAAAGGTACCATTACACTTTAAGCCTTCTAGCTTTACATCAGTAAATTTAATGGTATTACGTTTGTTACGCTTTAATATTTTAAACTCATCATTACAATCTTTTGCAAAAGCTTGGCCTGTAAAAATAAAAAGCGCTATAAATGCCCTAGTTAAAAATTGAGTATGGATTGTCATTATCTTCACCTTTAGGTTTATTAATAATTTTAGCATTTATTAATGCAACACCGATTGCACCAATTACATTATATGGCGGAGGTAGGTAGAATACAGCTGTCCCACCAACTCTCATGGTAAGCTTCGCTGCTTGCATTAGTTTAGATTCTTCTTTATTCCAAATATCATCATATGTAAGAGCAAGTCCAACTTCTTCATGTGTAATATAACCAGTTTCAAGAGCTGCAAGAACTATGTCCTCATACTTAATCTCAACAGAGCCAAATGATTCATACATTTGAGCCTCTATAATATCCATTCTCATTCTTCTAAGGGCATATTCTACATGATCATTAGAAGTAGATAATTGAAAGACTTCAACAAAAGTTTGTTCTTCACCTTCTTCATTGCGATAAACAAACTCTTGTCTTATTTCAGGTATGCTAGCAGAAAAGTCTGCATCAACACCCATTCTAATTGATGCTTTTCTTAATATATTTGCGAGGACTATTAATTGCTTGTCACTATACTTATTATATAGATACTCTCGGCGGGTAGTATTATTAAACCAGCCCATTTTATCCACTACATAATCATCGCGACGATCAACTTCGATGTCATATCTTGTAGCTTCCCTTGGTATTAATAAGTCTTTGGCATAAAAAGTTTTATCTAGGTAGCCAGATAGAAAAATTCTTCTTTCAAGAATATCACTTCTTCTCAAGGTCTCAATGCGATTAAATGATTCAAGAGGAATCATGTTTTCACTATAAGCAAGTTTATTAATATATTTTAACTCTTTCTCTTTAATTCGATTGCCTTTTTTATTGCGAGAATTGTTTTTTAGACGATAAAAAGCACCAATAGCACATACTTGTTCTTCATCAGGGAATTCTGTAAATTCTGCAAATAAATTTTCAAGGTTATTAGTTTCTAGATAATCATAGTAAGAATTTCTCATATTTGAAGAATGAGTATCCGCTTCAAGAGCATAATGTAGTTCTGTTAACTCTAAAAGTAATTTTAAAAAGATATCATCTATAAAATTGTAAACTCTTAAGGCCTTTAAATATGTCGATACCCAATACTCAGATACTTCATAACCTTGTAGCTCAAGGTTATTTATAAATTTTTGAACAAGTCCTAAATCACACCTAATATCACTTTCAACAAAAGGTTTTACTGTTTCATAAAAAATCTCTTTTATGGGTTCAGTTCTTTCCATTGGAAACTCATTATTAAACCATCTAATATTTCTATTGCTTAAGATATGCGTGTACGGCTCCTTATTATTCTTTAATAAGTCCATATCAAGACTTTCTCTTGTCTGAGTGGATGTTGTGGGAAAGTTCTGAGCAAAAATGCTATAAGTTCCTAAAATTACGAGAATAAGTGTTTTCATTACTGTTCTTTACTAAAATATTAATATTTGACACATTGTGTCATAAGCTGGCTTTTGGTGCTATAAATTTAAAAATATTGTTTCTAAACTTATGTTTTTCAATAAAAACTATGAAAGTTTTACATGTTTTTAAATACGAATAATTGCTTTCTGTATTTTCATTTGCATTAAGTTCAATTCTGCCTGTATAACGTTTTTCAAATTAAAAATATTATTCTGGAGAATTTAATGAAAAAATTCAGTCGTTCTATGTGTCTTGTTGTTGCTACAACATTTTTTAGTAATACTGCTCTTCCTGCACAATATGAATTAGCTTCTGCTCAAATTATTGAAGTGAAAAGTGAAAACATCGTAAGCATCTCAGATGTATTTGATAGATTTGAATATGATATGACTGTTGCATGGGATGGAAAAAACGAATCATTTAAAGATGATGCGACTGCAAGATTTCAAGATGGATTATCAGATTTAGTAGAGGCCGGAATTTCACCTAAAGAAATCCAAGCTCATATGGAAAAATCATTATTAACTTCTCAGACTAAGAATGAATATAGACAATTCTTAAATGCTCTTGAAGTTCAAGGAAAAGCTGAAGAAGAGTCTTCTCAATTAGCAATGAACTTTATGGAAGATACTTATCAATCAGGTGCTGCTTACTCAAGTGGATCTGGTGTTAGCTATAAGAAAATCGCTATTATCGTAGGGATTATCATTGTTGGTATTGTAACTTTCATCATTATTAAAAATAAGAAAAAGAAAAACGAATGTACAAGTGATTGTGACGGTGGAACAGACGGTACAAACGGTACTGACGGTACAAATGGAACTGATGGAACAGATGGTACTGACGGAACTGACGGTACAAATGGTACTGATGGAACAAACGGAACTGATGGAACAAATGGTACTGACGGAACTGACGGTACAAATGGAACTGACGGTACAAATGGAACTGACGGTACAAATGGTACTGACGGAACTGACGGTACAAATGGAACTGATGGAACAAATGGTACTGATGGAACAAATGGTACTGATGGAACAAATGGAACTGATGGAACAAATGGAACTGATGGAACAAATGGAACTGACGGTACAAATGGAACTGACGGTACAAATGGAACTGACGGTACAAACGGAACTGATGGTACAAATGGAACTGATGGAACAAATGGTACTGATGGAACAAACGGAACTGACGGTGTAAACGGTAATAATGGTAATAACGGTAATAACGGTAATAACGGTAATAACGGTAATAACGG